>Ga0306867_1000563_pt1 | contig 20655 bp, 20 predicted proteins | sample AntRauTorckE6831_FD_190432 | JGI IMG/M metagenome (GOLD analysis project Ga0306867, IMG submission 190432) | Saline lake microbial communities from Rauer Islands, Antarctica - Metagenome Torckler E6 #831 (v2) (version 2) | ecosystem: Environmental > Aquatic > Non-marine Saline and Alkaline >...
TGGTTGATCTTTTTTTCAAAGGCCGTGACCTCTGCTTCTTGTTTGGGGTTGATCCCGCATAATGTGATGGGTTGGGTGAGACCACGGTGATCAAGTACCCCCGGCACATAGATACGTTTCAGAATGGACTCGACTCCCGGGGCCCTGAGCTCTTCTGTGCGGGTTGTGACGGGGAGGTTGTACCCGGTAATATGACCGGAGAACAGCCCCACCGTGTTGCGGAGCATGGCATCTTTAACTCCCACCGCCAGGGCGGATAGAAAGATCAGCGCAGCAACAGCTGTGACTACCATGAAAGACAGGGCTGCCGTTGTCCGACCGGAGCGGACAAGAAAGAGAAAAGCGATCCGAACCCAAAATCCAATCAGCCTGATTTTCATCTCTTACCCCCTGCAGACAAGGGAGGCTGTTCCGATTCGAGCTTCCAGAAAATGAATAGCCGGTTGAATGAGGTTCTGATCTTCTGCGGCAAAGAGGGTGCTAAATCCGTGCGTCAATAATTGATGCGATGTTTTGAGGGCGTGTCCCATAGCCAGCGGGAATTGGTTTACAAGTATCCTTCGTGCGGGAGCCCCACGGTCAGGGGGTAACGCCTGAGACAGAAGCTCTTTTTCAACCGTACTCGTGCCGTGGTGTATCAGGGAAACCATGTAGTTGTGATTACGGTTCTCGATATCTATAGCCATATCAACCATATCGTCCATGATCTGACAGCCGATCCCGATTTTATAAAGGCTGTCCATCAGCGGGCGTACTTTTTCTACGGCTACTGCTTCAATGCTCAGGGGGATATCCCACGGGCATTGAAATAGCAGACCGGTTTTAAAATGATGAATGGTCTTTATAATTTCTTCGGGGTGCAGAATACTGGAAATGCCCGCTTCCTCGCCGGCCTCTTCTATACCGCTGCGGGTCATGGTTTTCATGGAAGCTGTGGATGCAGGGAGGACCCTGTCTTCGGGGATCTCCTTACGCATAGCGGCATTAAGGAGAATCTGAAATAGTACACGGTCCGAAACCATTATATCTATAACAGAGCGAAAGCGATGACCGCCAGGCGGGATATCTGTTTCCAGGGTGGGCTTGTATTCATCATCCAGCAAATTATCGCATCCTGTGACCATGCCCCGCAGACACTGCAGGGTGGACGCATAAAGAATGCGACGCGGCTGTGCGATCTCCCCCCGCATATATGAGTACAAAAACAGCATGGAGAAAAAGTTTTTATCAAAGGAATTGGTGCTCGCTGTGGGGGGAGTCATGGACACACCGCATGCAGCCAGAATTTGCCCGGCATTTTCCCAGTACAGGGATAAGCCCGCCTGCATCTCGCCCAGTAGTGCCTTGAAAGTAGAGGTTTGCTTCATCTGTCCAATAAAGACAGACCTCTTATCCGCGTCACTCTTCATGGTCAGCTTTCCTGGTGTTGAATACGGCAATATAGCCGAAATAAGTGGCTACGATTTCGGGATATTCAAAGCCAGCCTCGCTGATAACCTCTGGCATGATACCGCGAATGTTTTCCCCTATCTGGGGCTGCATAAAGAACCAGCGTGACACATGGGACACCAAACCGCCCATCCAGGTGGTGGGGGTGTGCATGTCTGCGATAACCAGACGTCCTCCCGGTTTCAAAACCCGGAAGGCTTCGGCCAATGTTTTTTGCTTGAGGTCGAGTTGGACGTGATGGAAAAAGAGGCTGGAAACCACGGCGTCGAAAGAGGCATCCGGAAAGTCGAGGTTTTCCGCTGCCATCACCTCAAAGCGGCATGTATACGAGGCGTTTTTTTTATCCGCCACACTGATCATTTTAGCCGCTGCATCGATCCCCACACTCTCGCCGCCCGCATCGGAGTCGAGCCTGTCGCCGATAAGCCGGGTTAAAGTGCCTGTACCGCATCCAATGTCCAGAACACGATCTGAAGGGGCAAGATTGAGCAAAGAGAGCAAATGGCGATCGTATTCAGCCTGTTTCCCCAAGAGTAGGACTGGCTCAAGGATATCATATACAAAGGCCGCATGATCCAGGGTTCGTCCGCGGGTAGGTACCGATTTCGGTTTCATAATCCCTCGCTGTAGATCAAAAAAGAAGTTTGTCTCCTGGGATTGCTCCCGGCAACGGTTTGTTCAGGCCTCCTAAAAGGGTGTAAAATTATGGTCCTACGCCATGGCTGATTCATCACATGCTTATCCTCTGCTCATGTTTTCCTCACAAAATAAGGCTTGAATGCACTGAACGTAAAACATATCAACACTCATGCGAGGTGATTACCATGAAAAAACAGGAAAATCTTCGATATTTTAAACAATACGCCAAGCCGCATGAGCAGTGCCCCGATTATGACCCCGATACACAGATGTGCAGGATATCCACGTCTCAGGAAGTACCTTCAGAGCGCCAGCGCTCCATCTACTGCAACACGGACGATTACGATAACTGCCCCATCTATCTGTGCAATGCGCTACGTCAGAGCAGCGGATACGGCCTCGACCGCGAGGATCTTCGGGTAAACGGAAAATAAATAGCTCCATCTGCATTGCCGGCGAGTTATGCTCGGGCTGTCATGAAACTGATTCAGGTTTTAGGGCTATAATGGCGCTTAAGCCAGCGACTTAAGCCATCCATGCCGGGGAATAAAACCCGTTCGGTAATATTGGCCTGATCGAGTTTATCCCGGATCTCCCATTTGAGTGCAGCGGGGATTACAATTTTACGCCACAACTTGGGATGGGAAACCAGCCAGTCATCCATCACTTCTGTAGCTCCGGGCATGACAGAGAAAAACCCGAACTGGTTGATGATCCGCTCATCAATAGAGGGGGGTTCAAAGAAGAGAGCCCCATCATTGGTTGCGAGACGCTCGAACTCAGTCAGATTGGAAACACTTTCAGCAAGCATTTCCACGGTAAAGACATTAGCACCTTCCTGGTCGAGTACACCCCTCAACGTCTCCGGCAGAAGTTTATGCGCTTTAAGATAGTTTATTGCCCATATCACCCCGTCTGTGTCAAAACGCTCCAGATTTGCGGTAGCAAAATGCAGCGCCACATAAGGTGAATACGTCCAGTCGAGGAGTCTGGTAGGCAGGCCATAGTGCTGGGCAACAGAGAGCCAATGCCAGAAGGAGTCCCCCTCTACCACGTTTCGATGCGCATACTTTTTGAAGTTGCGCAACAAATGGCGTTCAAGGCCTGCAAAATCACCGCCCAGGCGGATCAATGTTGTTTCCAGATGGTAATCTACGTCTGAAAGTCCTCGAAAAGCATATCTGGAGCGAAAACGCCCGATATCCTCATTCCAGGAATCAGCAAACAATTCATCCTGCAGTTCGCTCCAGCTTTCAACTCTGATTTCGTTCATAGCCTTATCTATCATGGTTTTGCCTTAATCCGGGTCCAGGAGCTCCTCGCGGAACTTGATGCAGAACATTTATGCGTTGAAAAGTTTTGCCTGAGCAACGAGGGTGATCGCTACATCCACATGCTGCTCTGGATCAAAGGCCGGGCCGAGAGTTTGTGCCAAGCCTGGGCGGGTTTGGAGGCGTTCGTCCCACCTGGCGGAGGGACAGCGGCGCCGCAGTTCTGCACAGATCCAGTTGAAGTTGGCATCACGGCTGAGCTGGCGGTTTTCCCCCAGGGTGGAATAGTCCATCTCTGCCTGACGTAACACCACAGGTTGTTGACCCCTGACGTATAGATGGCAGAACGGTTGACGTTCTTGATTTGTAGTTGTGGTGACGTTTTTAACCTTCTTGCGCATCACCAGTCCGCCAGTGGCAACAGCCCGGCCGAGGGCGAATTTTTTCTTGGTACTGGTCTCCAGTTCAACGGCGCTGATAATCCCGGTCCCACGCAGGATCAGGTTGATCTCCTCGTAGGGCAGGCTCAAACGTTGCCCATCGGGACAGGCAATCTCCAGCGCATCGGGTTCAAATTGAAGTTTTCTGCCGATGAGCCGCTTCAGATCAGATTCCACGTGTTCGGAGTCGAGCACCAGGGTGCTGAATCCGGTATCACTTAAACGTAAAGCGCATTCCTCGGCCTGTTGCCTCGAAGCAAAGCTCGCAACAATGGTCGGTCCTCCACTAGGTACACTGACCCTGGTCCGTGCTTCGTAAGGCGTAATGCCCATGGCCTGGGCCAGATTGTGCGCCAGCTCTTCCGTATGCCCCTGTAGCTGATGAATAGCAACAATGTTCATAAGAGGTATCCTCGTCTTTTAGACAGTATACCCTGTTTTAAACGATTTAAATGGCCATTTCCAGGTCTCTTTAAGAAGAATCGAAACAGAATAGCGGGGATTTGTATGCGTTGAAGGCTAGCGAAAATGTTGGAATGCAAGACTTAGGCTTTTGCATGATAATTTTACAAGGGATTTTAAAAAACGCTACCCCTCCCATCGCTGCGTCAGACCTTGTCTGTAGGAATCTCCACCCCGAGGTGGTTATGCAAAGCTGTGTGCCAGATATGCAGTTTTGGGGTAAAATTCATGCGCGCATGGGCCGGGCTGGTAGAGGGGAGGCGTTCCATTTTTATCCGGCGCTGCATGTTTGAAACATCGGGAGCGATAAAACGTTTGTACAGGGTTGCAGCTTTGGTGCCGTTGCACAGCACCGTGCTGAGGTTTGAAGAATCGCGCAGCAATGTGGCGACAGGGTTAGCAATGGTGCTTTCCGTTTCGATGGCGGTGTCGCTGCTGCCGGCGCGTCTGCAGCTGTAAAGGACATCCCATAGAGCGATACCGGCATGACGCAGCTTATTCAGGCGCGCGCTGTATTCCATAGCAGGATCAAAACCCAGGCAGCGGGCCATGATGGGCCAGAAGGCATTGCGCGGATGGGCATAGTATTCTCCCGCTTCCAGAGAAGCTGTTCCCGGCATGGAACCGAGGATCAGCACCCTGGCATCAGGAGATACCACTGGGGGAAAACTGTAAAGATTCTGAGGGTATTGCATTTGACTGTTGTTTCTCTTCTCACTACAGGTTGCTAAATCAGATGCACTTACGAATAGCCGAAGTAATTTGGGAGGGATTCGCTCAATCGCAGCGATGTCGATAGCGCTGGAGTAACCACTTGCATAGAGCGAATCCTGTTTCTCCAAAAAACATACCTTCTTGGGCCAGGCTTAGATTAAGCTTGAGATCATATCTCAGCAGTTCTCCCTGCATCACCAGAAGCTGTTTTCTCTGTTTCAGACTATTCTTACTCATCTTAACAACCCACTGTCTTTTTTAAATTCGTTCCGGGTGGCCGGAAACGGTGCCGACGCACTGCGAAGCATATTCCGCACCCGCCCCCAGGAAAGAAGCGCAAGCAGAAGAAAAAAAACACCCAAACCAAGACACAGCCAGTGGCGATACGCCAACGGTGTCAATAACAAAACCATCGCCGTTAACAGGATCAAACCGAAAACCAGCATCAGCAAGCTGAACAACGCCAGAATCATCAGACGGATAAAACGATCCTGCTCTTCGCGCAGCTCCAGACCGAAGAGTTCCAGCCGATTGATCGCGAGTGCGCTCAGGCTCTCCCAGAGCCCTGTCAGAGTGCGGGATACCATGTTCATCAATTACCACGTCGTAAAAGCAGCCCAACCAGAAAACCGATGCCCAGTGAAATCCCCGCTGACTGATAGGGATAGTCGCGGATCAGTTGATCGGTTTTTTGCATCTGCTCCTGAACCTTGTCTTCCACCGTGTCATAACGATCCTTGACGCCATTAAGGGTAGTCTGCAATCTCGCTCTGGCCTCTTTTGTCTTCTCGTCAACCTCTCCAGGGAGGCTTGAAATCAATGCCTCTGCATCTTTTAAAAGATTCTGATAGTCTTTAGCGAGTTTTTCCTTGTTCTTGTCGTATGTTGAAGTGGCCAAAACAACCTCCTTGAGTGGGGCAAGCACAAATTGCTGTCGCCATCGCAACGATTGTAAAAGGCTACGATAAATAAGATAATACGTGCCCTACAACCAAGTTTTTCATACATTACGAAATATACAGTAAACCCTAACATAAATTTTCACATAAGCCAGAAGACCAGCGAATATCTTTTCATAACTCGCCCTCCTCAGCGGTACTGGCAGAGCAATTCACTTGATGTTTTCTCCATATCGCTAAATCAGGGATACTCCCAGATTTTGGGTACACAATTTTGAGAGGGGACGTTCTTTTTGAGAGGGGACGTTCTTGCTTGATTGCCTTTACGGTATAGGCTATGCTCCATGACATGCCAAGACTACCTAGACTCGACATTCCGGACCTTATTCATCATGTCATTGTGCGTGGAATAAAACACGACAAAATATTCCGCGATGACGATGACCGGCAAAATTTCACCCGGCGCCTTCACACCCTACTCAGGGATACGGATACCACCTGCTACGCTTGGGCGTTAATCCCCAACCACGTTCACATTCTGTTGCGCCCGCACAGTGTGGCCCTCTCCAGTTTTATGCGTCGGTTGCTTACGGGTTACGCCGTTACCTACAATAAGCGCCACAACCGCAGCGGACACCTGTTTCAGAATCGCTATAAGTCAATTATCTGTGAAGAGGATACCTATCTACTCGAGCTGATTCGCTATATACACCTCAACCCTTTGCGGGCGCACCTGGTTCCCGATATGAAATCTCTCGATCAGTATCCATGGTGTGGTCATGCGGAGATATTGGGCAAAGGTCAAGGTTGCGGCTTGGATATTGAGGGTGTGCTGAGACTCTTCGGGCATAAAGCATCTGCGGCCCGGCGCGCATACCAGCAATTTGTAGCGGGTGGTATGGAGATGGGCAAACGCCCTGAGCTTGTGGGTGGGGGATTACACCGCAGTCAGGTGCTTAGTGAGAAACCGGATGAAATAACAGACTTTGATAATCGTATCCTGGGCAGCGGCAAGTTTGTGACTGAGTTGAGAAACAAGGGCTTGCTGAATGATGATCTGCCCTTACTCATCAGCCTTAACGAACTCCAGCAGATGATTGAACGATATTATCAGCTTGATAATAACGCAATATTGCGGCGTGGGAGGTTGAATAGCGTGTCTGAAGCGCGCTGTGTCTTCTGCTTTTGCGCTATCCGGCAATTGCATAACCCCGCTGCAGAAATCGCCCGTTATCTTGGGATTGGCCCTCCTGCTGTTTCGCGTGCGATACAAAAAGGCGAGAAGATCGTCGAGATGAACCACCGGTTGAAGGAGTGGTTTTTTATGACTCTAAAGCAATAAAGCAAGAACGTCCCATTTCTTACACCGTGGTGTTCACTCTGGAGAGCTCAGTTCGCACAGCTCGCACCGGCGTTTACAGCCTGCTGGGCGTCAAAAAACAGGTGCCCGACATCTACCCTGGCCAATACGATATCCGCCGTTTACTGAGGGCAACGCGAACGCTGAACAACGACGAGGCGTTTATGGGTGAGGGTATCCTTCGCCGTATTCTTGGAGGAACTTATCTGGAAAATATCCTGCCGCTTGGTTCCAATGAGGACCCCGAAGATCTGCGCAAAGACGGCATGTTCGAACAACAATTGGACACGCTACGCAGTCTTATCGAAGAAAATCACACACTGGATGCCGCCAGGAAATGGGTTCAAGGGACAATAGACGACTTGCGCACCATCGTGGGAAGAAAATAAATAATCCCCGGGGCAAGCCTTCTCGCTAACGCTGGCTTTTCGCTTTGCTCAAGCGCGGTATTAGACCCTAGACTTTGCAAATAAAAGAGGCTCAGAAAAAGAAATAAGTAAGCCGGTAAAGTAAGGGGACAGAGCGATATCGTGATTGATTGCTTCGGAGACGGCCATGAAAGGTTTCGTTCGAAACATCTTCAAAGGAGAGTTGATATGAAAGCATTGGTGTATCTATTTACCTTTAAGCAGATTGGACCGATAACCAACAAGAGCTTTTCCGAGAGGGAGTGATTTATTCCCGAAGATTTACCTGAAAAAATTTCGATTTAACTACCTTTTATCTTAGTGGTTTAGATCTAATCAAACACCGATCAGTCGATTAAATTGAGCGAAGAACCATTCTGTTTACAACAAGGAGAGAATTATATGAGCAAAGAAAAACAAAGTATATTAGTAGCCGGCGCAAACGGCTCCAGAGGGAGAATAATCATCAATTTACTCCAAAACTCAGATACCTATCGGCCTATCGCCATGGTAAGAAAACGAGACCAAAGAGACCATTTTGAAAAGCAAATTTATTAACCGTTGTGGCTGATTTGAAAGAAGACGTAAGTAATGCCCTTTCCTATCCATTACCAATTCAGTTCCACATCCACGAGAGGAGCCAATAAATGAGTATTCAGTTTTCTGTGGCAGCAAACTACGATTTAGAGCTGATTCCAGAACTTGGGAAATACCCGGTTCACGAAGTGTACGGAAAGTTGTCTCATGACATCGTTGGCGGCGGTCGGCCAAGCTACATGGGAACTCCCCTGGGTGAAAAAAAGCTTACGGCTTATGTGAAAGCTCTACGCAATGAGGGAATCGAATTCAACTATCTGCTCAACAGTTCATGTCTCGGAAACCGGGAGTGGGGTCGTCGCTGGCAGCGTCAATTCATGAATTTAATGGAAAAGATTCAGAGAATGGAAATTCGGCGCGTTACAGTTTCACTGCCTTATTTGATGGAAATGGTAAAAAAACGCTTTCCGGAGCTTCACGTTCGAGTGGGAATCTTCGCTCAAGTAGATACACCTTCACGAGCAAAATTCTGGGAAGAACTCGGTGCTGATGCAATCACACTTGAAAGCTACTCAATTAATCGGGATTTCGAAAGGCTGAATGCGATCAGAGCCTCAGTAGCCTGTGATCTTCAACTTATAGCAAACCACGTGTGCCTGCCTAATTGTGCGATGCAACCCTATCATCAAGTAGGCTTTGCTCACAGCTCAGATGGCAGTAATGGGTTGTTTATTGATAATTGTATTCTACGTTGTGCTGAAAAGCGATTGGCATCACCCGTAAATTTAATTAAATCCAACTGGATTCGTCCTGAAGATTTGAAAGCCTATGAGAAGATCGGTTTCCAATCCTTTAAACTACTAGAGCGAGGCATCCCTTCTGTAGAGCTGTTAAAACGTGTAAAAGCCTATTCTCTTGGACGATGTGAATGGGACCTGGCAGATTTACTTCTTTCATATGGATTTAGCGAAGAACCCAAGAAGGAATTATTTTGGGGACTTCGTCATTTTTTTCATCCAACACAAGCTTCGCCATCTGAATTAAAACCCATTATATCACTGGCAAAGCAGCAAGGGATGATGTTTGCGAACAGCGGGAGCCCCATAAGCATAGACAATCGAAAGATACCAACAGATTTTTTACAAAAGACAAGCCAGTGTGGTGGTACAGCCAGCGGTTGCAAGAATTGCACCTACTGTGATGAGATAGCCAATGAAGCAGTTAAGATTGATACGGAGTTTCTGAAGGAATCCCTGGCAAAATTTAAAAAGGTTCGAGAAAAAATAACAGACGGGAGCTTGTGGGGTGTTTAGCGTTCGCTCTGAAGAGAAAGAGTTAATGGACTCAGAATCTTTTGATAAAGTTCTTGCCGAGCAGAGCTTTAAGTTTATCGAAATGGTTAATAAGAGATTTGGAGGCTCGCGTATAGTGGAAGAATTCGTAGCATCCGAGGCGCTGAAACTAGACAGAAAACGACCACTTCGAATTCTGGATATAGGATCGGGAAGTTGTGACATTCCGATTTCTGTCTGTAACAGTTTGAAATTGAGACATATCCCCGTAGAATTTACCTGTGTAGAGTTTAACCATCATGCTGTCGAGCGCGCACAACAGCTGCTGCATAATTTCCCAAACCTACCCATTCGAGTTGTCTGTGAAGACATATTCCACCATAACGCAACAAAACCTTATGATATCGCAATTGGCTCTATGTTCTTTCACCACTTGAAAAATCCAGAAATTATAGCCTTGATAGATTATCTGAGAAAATTAGTAAGTAGCACTGTACTTATCAATGATTTGGAAAGGTGCTGGGCAAACTATATTGGAGCATTATTGCTTACCATTCCTGAATCAACGAGAGTTAGAAACGATGCTACGCTTTCGGTAAAAAGAGGGTTTCGCATCAACGAACTCATTAAATTATTTGAAGATTTACCACAAACAACCCTTACAGTAAAACGGTGCATTCCTTTCAGAATCGCTGCCTTTATAAGATATTCTTCAGAATCATCTCATTACTTAAAAGGATAGAAATATGAGAAATCATCCTGTTATACTTAAGTCGCTGGCCACTGCAAATCCATCGTGGTATGTCACTCAGAGTGAAGCCCTTAACTATTATGAAAATCTGTTCACACTTCAAGACAAAGAAAAGGAATTATACAGGCATCTTCTTCTTGATAGCACCGTTGATGGTCGCTATGTAGGTATGGACAATCCTGACCAGATGACAGAAACCAATCCTGATGAATTAAATCGCCGCTATTTAAAGTATGGCAGAAAAATTGCCGTAGACGCAGTAAAGAAAGCCCTTTTAAGTGCCAACATTGAAGCCTCCGATGTTGGCGGTTTAGTTGTAAATTCCTGTACAGGGTATTTATGCCCAGGACTATCCTCTTACATAGTTGAAAATGTTGGCTTGCCTACAAATATAAAATTTGCAGATTTAATGGGCATGGGTTGTGGTGGCGCACTTCCAAACCTTTCCACCGCTGCTGGAATAGTGGCCTGCAATCCAGAAAAACCAGTAATAAGCGTGGCTGTTGAGATATGCACTTCAACCCTTTTCATGGGAGAGGACCCGGGATTAATTGTCAGCAACTCAATTTTTGGAGACGGGGCTTCTGCAGCTGTCTTGACTGCTGATTGTGACACAAAAACTAATGTAGACGAAATCACTTTTATTGATTTTGAAAGTGGATTATACCCAAAATATCGCCCTGACTTGCAATACAGAACAGAAGATCATCGTCTGCGTAATGTACTTGGCAAACGTGTTCCCGTGATCGGTGCTAGAACCGTTGCAGAGGTTACCCAACGTCTGCTTGAACGAAATGGACTCACGCAAAAACAGATCAGTCGCTGGGCTGTTCATCCTGGTGGAACTTCAGTTCTCGATGGAGTTCAACGTGCTTTTAATTTTGAAAATAATGAACTCCTTCATTCTTACAATATATTCAAGCACTACGGCAACATGTCATCCCCTTCTGTGATGTTTGTATTAGAGCAAATTATTGAGCAGGACCGTCCAGAACCCGGTCAATACGGTTTATTGCTTGCATTCGGTGCAGGATTCTCGGCATTTGCGATACTTGTCCGCTTCTAAGGAACATATCTTTGTAACAATTTTACCAAGCCAGACATACAATATAGTCTGACTCAGATTTAACGCGAAAGTGAGTTTACAATGAAGATGATTTGTAATGCTAAGCTCCATGGGAGCAGATGACCCTTCGCGGAATAAAGATCTTAAAGCGTATTTGGAGGCGAAAAAAAATGCTGATGATTATCTGCGTGCCAGTGGTTTGGATTATAGTATCGTTCGGCCAGATCATCTGACTGCTGTTGAAGGTACGGGTGAAATTCAGCTTAAAGAAAGATTGGAAAATTCAGGAAAGATTTCAGCAGAATAGCTAGCACCCTATCACCAAAAAAAATTAAACCGCTCAACTAAGGTGAAAGATTATTAACTCATGAATCGTTATCATTTAATCCTATTGTCCGTTCTTCTGCCAGCCGTGGTATCAGGATGCGGTTTCTTTCCTGAATATTCTGCTTCACAGGTCCGGGCAGAATATGCTGACGTTTCAGACCCTCCGACACAGTCAGTTTTAAATAATCAAACAAACACACCTGGTAAGACCTCCTCTGCCATACCGTCCTCCGCGGAATCTCAAATTGAACTAAAAGATCCCCTATCACTGTCCCGGGCGATGGATATTGCCATTGCAAACAATCCGAACCTTCAGCAGGCAGTGCATCGCATGGCCCAGGCCCGGGCCATGAAAGAGCTTTCCGATACCGCTTTCTGGCCGGCGGTGGGCTTTTATACGCAGTATATGCAGGGAGACGCCCCGTCAGCGTACCTGTTTAAGACCATTGATCAGCGGCAATTGCCCCCAAATATAAATTTTAATGATCCGGGGAGGTTTGAAAACTTTGAAACCGGCCTCAACGCACGGATGAATCTGTTTAACGGAGGCCGGGATTATCTGGGATACCGCATAGCTGAACAGGATGCCGATATTTCGGACCTGGATCGGCAATCGATTATAAATAGCCTGAAAGCCCAGGTGATCGCCGCATTCTATGACATCCTGTCCGCCCGGGAATTTGTTGACATCGCCGAAGCATCTGTGGCGACCGTATCCGAACAGCTACGAATTATACAGGTACAATATGAAGGCGGCGGGGCCTTGAAATCCGATATGCTGACATTAAAGGTCCGCCTCGCACGGGCCGAAGAATCCCTGGTTGAAAGCAAAAAACGGTATAAACTGGCCAAAGTGACCCTTGCCCATCTCATGGGAATTGATCCGGCGGAAGATTCAAAGGATTTGGCACTAACCGCTCAGGCTGCCGGGATCGCCATTGACGTGCCGGCAACGTATGAAGAAGGTATCATTTATGCGTTTGATCACCGGCCGGAGCTGGAGAAAATCAGAAAATTGCTGGTCAAGTCCCGGATGGGGCTGGATGTTTCGAAAACCGGCTATTTGCCCCGGATCGATGTGATGGGGAAATATTATGTCGATGACCCGCATATGGATTATGACCGGGACCTGGAAAACTGGACGGCGGCGGTTATGTTCAACTGGGATCTGTTCTCCGGTTTTTCCACTCAGGCCCGGATCAAAAAAGCCGATGCCATTGTAAAGGAGATGCTGGCTGCCGACCGTGAGGCCGCACTCAACATAAAGCTGGATGTCAAAAATGCGTACCTGAGTCTTGAAGCGGCCCGGTCCCGGTATGACGTCGCCGCCAGCAGCGTAGAAAGTGCGGAAGAATCATACCGGCTGGTAAAAGAATATTATCAGGGCGGCGCGGTGACGATCACACGTTATCTGGCAGCCGAACTGGACCGCAACCGTTCCCGGATACTCGCAACTGCTGCTTTTTATGATAAAATAAAGGCAAACGCCGAACTTGCCCGTGCCATCGGTATGTTGTCGGGCGACATACCGGCCGGCCCCAACCAATAAAATTTGAAAAAGATAGTAACCCATATGAAAAACAAGAAATGGATTATCATCACTTTAATAGTATGTTTTGTAGTTGCTTGCGCGATTTTTATTTTCTGGTTTTTTGCCGGAGACAGCATCAGCCCCAGGATGTCTGCGCCGGAAAAACCCTTTGCCGCAGATATTGTCGGAACGGTTGAGGCTAAGCGAACAACGGTCACTGAAATCTATGATGCCGTGGGGACGGTGCAGCCGAGTTCACAGGCCCGGATCGAAGCTCAGGTATCCGGACAGGTCAATGCGGTGCGTGTCAATGCCGGTGACGAAGTAGTAACGGGCCAGGTGCTGGTTGTTCTTGATGACCGTCAGATGCAGGCCCGACTGTCCCAGGCCCGGCAATCTTTAAAAACGGCTGTTTCCCAGAGAGAGCAGGCCCGGCAGGCAGTTTATGCGGCCGAAGCCGCGTTTAATGAGGCACAGTCGGCCTATAACCGGATAAAAAATTTCTTTGAAGCTAAGGCCGCAACCGAACAGGATCTGGAGCAGGCCCGGTCCGGTTATCTTCAGGCCAAAGCGGCATTAAAGCGCGCTGAAGATGGCGTTTCAGGAACTCTGGCCGGTATTCGCATGGCCGAAGAAATGGTGGTCGAGGCACAAATCGCTTTGGGCTATACCGAGATAAATGCCCCATCGGACGGCCGGATATTAAAACGGCTGGTGGATCCCGGCGATCTGGCCATGCCGGGAAAACCGCTGCTGTTGCTGAGTACCGATGGCGGTCTGCGGCTGGAAGCCCATGTGAGGGAAAGTCTCATTCAATCAGTCCATCCCGGATCACAGCTTCGCGTGGAGCTGGTCACGCTGCAGCAAACAGTGGATGCCGAAATAGAAGAGTTGATCCCCTATGCTGATCCCGAGAGCCGGACATTTCTGGTCAAAGCGGCACTGCCGGAGATCATGGGTTTATATCCGGGCATGTACGGCAAGCTGAAAATCCCCCTTAAAGAAATTGATCTGGTCCTGATACCAAAAGCGGCCATCGCCGAGATCGGGCAGCTGGAACTGGTCATGGTGAAAACACCTGACGGGTGGAAGCGGCAATATATTAAAACCGGAAATATGTATGGCGACAAGGTGGAAGTGTTGTCCGGACTTTCCGGTGGTGAAACACTGAAGGTAAAGGAGCCGGGAAATGTCAAGTAATAATGACGCTCCGAAAGGACTGATTCCCGGAATCGTAGAACCTTTTCTTCACGGTAACCCGGCGATTATTCTTTTGATAGTTTCCCTGTGTCTGGGGGCCGCAGCCATTATGATCACACCGCGGGAAGAAGATCCGCAGATTATCGTCCCCCTGGCTGATATTTACGTCCAGGCGCCGGGTGCGAGCAAGGAAGAGGTCGCGAAGCTGGTGGCCAGCCCCCTGGAACATCTTTTATGGCAGATTGACGGGGTGGAATACGTCTACTCTATGTCACACAAAGGTGTGGCCATTGTGACGGTCCGGTTTTACGTGGGCGAGGACCGGGAGGAATCGCTGGTCAAGCTGCACAATCAGATTGCCATGCATATTGACCAGGTGCCCCCCCTTGTCCAGAGCTGGTTGATCAAGCCCGTGGAAATCGATGATGTGCCCATTGTCAACTTAACGTTTTATTCAAAACGATACAACGACCATGAACTGCGACGTATCGGCGAGGAAGTGTTGTGGCGTCTTGCCAAGATCCGGGATATTTCCAGAAGCTTCATCACCGGAGGCCGGCAGCGTGAAATCCGAGTTGAAATTCTGCCGGAACGGATGAATGGTTACAATACGTCTTTACTTCAGATTCGGCAGGCGCTAAAGGGCGCAGATGTGGCCATTACCGCCGGCCATATCGACCGGTTTAATACAAATTTTCAGGTCAGCACCAATTCATTTCTCCAATCAGTGGATGATGTGGAAGCACTGGTGGTCGGCGTACATGAGGGGATCCCGGTTTACCTGCGAGATCTGGCAACCATTACCGATGGCCCGGAGGAGGTTGAAAATTATACCCGTTTCGGTCATTCCTTTCGGTATCAGAAGGACGCCCAGATGCAGGATGAACCTTCGGAATATCCGGCTGTAACCCTTTCTCTGGCCAAAAAGCCCGGCACTAATGCCGTAGATGTTTCAAAAAATATTCTGGCCATGCTGGATGAACTGAAAGAGACAATCATTCCCGAAGATGTGGAAGTGCAGGTTACCCGAAATTACGGTTATAATGCCCAACAAAAAGTGAATGATCTGCTACTCTCGCTGGGGTTTGCCGTGTTTACGGTGGTGGTGCTGCTTGCGTTTGCACTGGGCTGGCGTGAGGCGCTGGTCGTGGCGGTGGCGGTTCCGGTAAGCTTCAGCCTTGCGCTGTTTGTGAATTATCTGTTTGGATATACCATGAACCGAGTCACCCTGTTTGCCTTGATTCTTTCTCTCGGCCTGGTGGTCGATGACCCTATCACAAACGTGGACAATATCCAGCGGCATATCTTCATGGGCCGGCGCAAGCCGTTTTTTGCCACGCTCTTTGCCGTTAAAGAAGTGCTGCCGCCGGTAATCATGTCCACCCTTGCCATCATCATTTCCTTTGTTCCGCTTTTCTTCATTACCGGCATGATGGGTCCTTATATGGCGCCCATGGCGATCAATGTGCCGATGACGGTTATCTTTTCAACCCTTTGCGCCCTGACTATCGTTCCCTGGATGACCTATGCGCTGCTGAAGAAGCATCCGGTTTCAGACGATTCGTCAGCCAATGATGAGCAAAAAGGAACGCCGTCATGGATTTTTAAAACCTACCGAACAATTGTGGCTCCTTTTCTGGAATCCCGATTCAAGCGATATCTGCTGCTGATTGCTGTCATTGTCCTGATGGGATTTTCTGTTTCCCTGGTGGTTTTTCGGGTGGTACCGCTTAAAATGCTGCCGTTTGACAACAAGAACGAGTTCCAGGTGGTGATTGATATGCCGGAGGGCACAACCCTTGAATCCACAGACGCCGTAGTTCGGGAATTTGAAAATCATTTACGCCGGGTCAGTGAAGTTACTAATTTTACTTCATACGTGGGCACGGTTTCTCCGATGGATTTTAACGGCATGGTCCGGCATTACTATCTGCGTCAGAGCCCCAATATGGCTGATATCCGGGTGAGCCTGGCGTTGAAGGGCCAGCGGGAACAGCAGAGCCATACCATTGTTTTGCGGCTGCGAAACGATCTGATGGAAATCGCCCGGCGCACTAACGCCAGGATACAGATTGTCGAGCTGCCGCCGGGGCCGCCGGTATTGGCCACTATTGTGGCCGAAATCTACGGCACACCAGATCATTCCTATGATGATCTGATCTCGGCAACCGACCATATCCGGCATATTATGGAACAGGAACCCGGGGTGGTGGATATCGATGACATGACGGCCATGCCCCATGAGCAGATTGTTTTTTTTGTGGATCGGGAAAAAGCCGCTCTACACGGGGTTTCCACGATGGCAATCGTAAATGCGCTCAAGCTGGCGGTGGGTGGGGATTCGTCGGCCACTTTACACATGCCGGATGAACGCCAGCCCCTGCACATTAAACTGATTCTGCCCCGTAAAAGCCGGAGCAGCATGTCAGACCTTACTCAGATCCCGATGGACATGCTGGACGGGAATCAGGTACCGCTGGCGGAACTGGTCTCATTTGAGCAAACCCCGGCAGCCCAGTCCATCTATCACAAAAATCTGGATCCGGTGGTGTTTGTATTAGCTGAAGTGGCCGGCCGGCCGCCTGCGGAAGCCATTCTCGGTATACAGAAACGCCTGGGTGAAAACCCGCTGCCTCCTGGCATCCGGGCCGAATGGGCCGGGGAAGGGGAATGGAAAATCACATTGCGGGTATTCCGCGATATGGGCATTGCCTTTGCTGCCGCGCTTTTAGGAATCTATATTTTGATGATCATTCAGACCAATTCCTTTTTTATGCCATTTTTGATTATGATGGCCATACCGTTGACCATGATCGGTATTATGCCCGGTTTCTGGTTGCTCAACATCATCGCCGGGGATGTGGTGGGCGGCTATAATGATCTGATCTTTTTTACCGCCACCAGCATGATCGGCATGATCGCCTTAGGCGGCATCGTGATCCGTAATTCGCTGGTGCTGATTGAATTTATCCAGGATTCTTTAAAAGAAAATATACCTATGAAAGAAGCCATTCTGCAAAGCGGGGCGATTCGGATGCGGCCCATTGTGCTCACCGCGCTTACCACAGGATTGGGGGCATGGCCGATTACCCTGGATCCGATTTTTTCCGGACTGGCCTGGGCCCTGATTTTTGGTCTGTTTGCCTCCACCCTGTTCACCCTGCTGGTGGTGCCGGTGAGTTATTATGCCGTTTACGGTCAAAAAAAATTGACGGCTAAGTAAAATGGAATAGTATCTACTTGTACTTAGAATATGATCAAAAGTATTGTCAAAGAACTTTTAATTGCTAATGAGAAGTACATAGTTATACGGAGGCCGATTATGGCGGATATTACCAATGAGGGGAGGCAAATCTGATGGTAACAGAAACAGCAATGTACAATAAGACGGAGTCATTAAAAAACGGTCTTCAGGTGAGGATTCGTGCCATCCGGCCTGATGATAAATGTCTGATTGTCAAAGCCTTTAACGAGTTGGAGCCTGAATCGATCTATTCCCGTTTTTTTCAGAGAAAAAATAGCTTGAGTGAGAAGGAATTACAAAAAGCCACTGAAATGGATTTTGAAAACGATGTCGGACTAGTGGTCACTATAGGCGAGGAAGACACTGAAACCATCATCGGTACAGCTCGTTATCTGGCCTATAATACCCCTGATGGGACACGCTGTGCCGAAGTGGCTTTTACCGTTGAAGAGGATTATCATAGTCAGGGCATGGCTACTATTTTGATACAGCATCTGACCGCCATCGCCCGCCAGAAAGGTGTCAAGCGATTCACAGCCGAAGTGCTTGCTCAGAACATTTCAATGCTGAAGGTTTTTCGTCACAGCGGTTTACCTGTGCGGCAGGAAAATGAGCGGGAAGTCGTTCACGTGACAATGTCTCTTGTCGGGGAAGATTCTTAGAAGTTGTTTTAGTGCCTTACTACCAAAAAGCAGCAATAAAAAACAGGTAAGCGAAGACTCCGAGAAATTCAAAGGTGCTTTTGAAATTGTGTAGTGAATTATACCACCAGATAGCGAACGCAGAGAGACCTTCGAGGCACTTATCCCCCTCGAGGGGGGACTAAACTGAGTTCCCCCTTGTGGGGTGTTAGTAGGTAGAACCCCGAACTTAGGTTTTGGGGGCAATGTCTTTGCTGTTTTTCCAACTGCTGTTCCCGGCGTAGGATTATCAATTGTTTATATCGGCAATGAATAAGTCATGTTTTACATGGTCCTTCCTGTAAAAATAATAACTGTATAAAATTCACCGTTATTTTAGGATCATATCAAGAAGACCTGTTGATGTTGCTAGGTATTTGATACTATTTATTGATTTCCTTCACAGTAGACACTCTAAGAGTATAACTTCATGTTAAATTCAGATCTTCGTCGTGGCAATCTTAACGACGCTAATCAGCCGCGCAGTTTTTGTTGCGTCGGCTGAATTATGCTTGTTAGCCTTTCATCTTTCTCTCAAAACCGAATCTGCAGACCTGCGCCAACTCCGAAATCCGAGTGCCATTGACCGACGAGAGAAAAAGAATTTGAAATCATGTAGGACAGTCCGGCCTTGCCTTCCCATTGTGTATGGGTGTCGTATTGCGCATCGCCGAATAATGTGAGGCGGGGCGTCAATTCAAAGGATTTTCCCAGGCTGAACCGGGCGCCCCGGTCCGTATCGCCCCACACGCGGGATTCCAGATTGAGCGGTAAAAGGTAGCGAAAGCCGAATACTCCCCGGGTATTCTGGACATCGTCTCGTTCGGCCAGCAGATCGATTCCTGTAAAAACAGAGAAAAATCTGTTGATATAGCGCTCATAGGTAAAGATTCCCTCCGACTCCGTTTCTTCGACTTTTTCCCAGCCTGTTTCCCAATCAAAGGTAAAAATATTGCGGGTGTTGGCCAGTGTCAAAGAGGCCTCGCCCATGTTGTTGAGCAGGTTAGCCTGTGCCCAGGCATACCAAGGGTCTTTGTAGAGTGTAGGGCGGTGGGCGGCGAGTTCCGGGGTGAGGGAAAAATCTTCGTAGTGCACGACCCGGGCCATGCCTGCTTTCATGTGATACAGCAGGTGACAGTGGAAGAACCAGTCTCCCAACTCGTTCGCCTCAAATTCGAAGACGGTTGTTGACATAGGGGCCACGTCAACGGTGTGTTTGAGAGGAGAAAATTCGTTCTGGCCGTTGATCACCCGAAAGAAATGACCGTGAAGATGCATGGGATGGTGCATCGGGGAAGATCATCATTCAAGTCAGTCATAGATCAATCCTCCAGCCCATAAAGCGAGCGACAAACTTTATCGATTGTTTCGCTAGATGCTTGTTTCTGTACAAGTAACTTCAACTGATCAAGCCTCATGGGGTCAGGCAAAGGTAAATTTTCAAGTTCATAGGCAGAAACTGCAACACTGCCACTGATACAACGAAATGCTCGATCAGCGGTAACGCTATTGAGAAAGACCGCTAGCACATTAGAAGGAACTGTTGGATTATTGTTCAAAGGAAGGAGCATATTTAGATGGTTTTCAACTGTGACGACTTTATTATGTTCGATAAACTCAGGTGGTATTGCTGCTGCAATGAGACGGCGATATTGTTCTTTTGAGGTTGTCCTCTGCACCAAAACACAAGGTCGATCTAGCCGCAACCAATTGTCTTTGTCAGGTCTGAGAAAGAAATACGGTTTATGGTTACGCTTTTCGCAGCGAAACAAAAAACTACCATCTCGTGTTACGCTTTCAGCCCAAATCAAAGGGACACAGTTCTTTGCCAACTTGTCTCGAAGTTGATCTTTGTGGCGGTTCCAAACGAGAGGTCCTGTACTCACTTTGTAACCCCAGTCAGCAAGGCGATGAGGTGAGATTCTGATTCGCTCCGACAAGGACATATCTTTAACTGAACGAGGTAAGATCCAAGGCGCGGTCGAGAGAAGAGGCAATTCAAACCCCCCAGCAGATTCAATGTCTAATATGCTTTTTTCTTTAGACCGAATCAAGAAGACAGCAGCTCGTCTCCGGAACTTTTCTTTTTTTCGATATGTAGCCAATACTGTTTCCTGCAATACACCCTCAAAAACACCCTTCCGATTTTCAACAAAATCAATGCTGACTGGCGGGGCATCATTCCAAAGCAAAGCACGTAAATTCTTGAAATATTCCCCGGCAAGGTAACTTGCCGGAGTAATAAAGGAGATAAGCCCATTAGGTTTGGTCAATTGAACTGCAAGTTCGGTAAACAGCCCATAGAGGTTGGCATGTCCAAAAAGCCCGCGACGGTATTGCTCTCGTGTCTCCTGAGATAATCGGATACGGCCAAATGGAGGATTGC
>Ga0306867_1000565_pt1 | contig 20604 bp, 16 predicted proteins | sample AntRauTorckE6831_FD_190432 | JGI IMG/M metagenome (GOLD analysis project Ga0306867, IMG submission 190432) | Saline lake microbial communities from Rauer Islands, Antarctica - Metagenome Torckler E6 #831 (v2) (version 2) | ecosystem: Environmental > Aquatic > Non-marine Saline and Alkaline >...
CGGTAGGCCAGCGTGTTCTCGTCAATCGGCCCGTCCAGGCCCAACAGCTTCTGCGCGGTGGTGTCCCGGCTGAGCTGTTCGAAATGGGACAGCCGCCGGTACCCGCATAGGTAGCCGTAGACGATTAACCCGAAAATCTGCCAGTCTTTATACTGGCAGTTTGTTCCCATGCCAAGATCCAGATGCCCAGCCAGAATCTGCCCAAAGTCCAGTTTGTCCAGTAGAAAATCCGAAAACGGCACCAGTCCCGCATAATTAGTGAGCCGGGCATCGGTAAATTCGGGGGTAATTGGAGTGGTTTTTATCGTAGATTTTTGGCAAGTTTCCTTCACTATAAAGGTGCATCCTAACAGTTGTTATGTTATTGTTATAACTCATTGTAATATAACACTTTATGGGCACCTTTTCTTATTTCTTCTGTACTTATATGGGACTTTTAGGTTAAAAGCAATTGTCATTAATGGTAGAAGCCCTTCGTCATTTAACGATACCACCAAGTTTAAACCTTGGAAGCAGTTGGATACATTTTGGAAGTAGGCAAGCTCTATAAAATTTTTAAATAAAAAACTGAATTTCACCAGAAAAGCGATGAAAATATGAATATGAAAGTGTTCCTAAATATAAGAATCTGTTTTTCACTACTATCTGTTCTATTAACAGTCTTAAATTGCAATGAAAAAACAACTAAGCAACCAAATATTTTAATCATACTTACCGACGATCAGGGCTATGGTGATATCGGAATCAATGGAAATCCTGAGGTGGATACTCCCAATATGGATGCTTTTGCAAGGCAATCGGTTCAGCTTCATGATTATCATGCACAGCCGGTATGCGCTCCCTCAAGGGCTCAACTAATGACTGGCAGACCTGCGCTTGAAGTAGGGGTTTGGGGCGTTCACGCCGGTAGAGATTACTTAAATTTGGATGAAACCACCATTGCTGAAGTACTTCATCAAAATAATTTTCCAACTTATATGATTGGAAAATGGCATCTAGGAAAAGAAGATCCATATCTGCCTGAAATGAGAGGATTTGATGAAGCTTGGGTGCAAAGAAATCTATACGCCCACCAGAATCCTGAAGTGAAGCACAAAGGCGAATTATTAACACCGAAAGGATGGACGGTAGATTATTTCACGGATAAAGCCATTGAAATAATGACTAGCAATACTAACACTCCCAAGTTCTTGTATCTTGGGTATCCTCAAATTCATAAGCCATACGTGGCTCCAGATTCTTTAATTCAGAAGTATATAGATCGTGGACATCCAAGATCGGTAGCAAGCATTTATGGAATTACTGAACAATTAGATCAGAATTTAGGAAGGTTGTTTAGTGCTTTGGAAGAATCAGGGCAAATGGAAAATACACTCATTTTCTTTATTGGTGATAACGGTCCGATTTGGAACAATGCTCCTGAGAATAATACAGGAATTCCGCAGCTTCCAGAAGCTGAAAAAGCTCGTAATCCAATGAATTTTTCCGGTGTGAAAGGTAGATTAAGAGAAAACGGTCATCGTACAATTGGTTTTATAAAATATGGAAATCGTTATACTCCACATATAGAAAGCCAAATGGTAGATATAGCAGATGTTTTTCCTACTGTTTTGGATGTCTTAAATATTTCAATGCCAGATTCTTCAAAACCACTATATGGACAATCGATAGTTCCTGTTCTTGAAGGAATAAAAGTCCAAAGAGATCAGTATCTATATTATGCAAACCATGAGGTTCTTTGGCAAGAGCGACCCTATCAATACGCATTTTTGGGAGATAAAAATCGCCTTAAGTTTGAAGAGCAGGAGTTGGCTATTAGAAAAGGTAAATACAAATATGTGCAAGGTTATTTCGGAAAGAAATTATACGATCTGGAAGCTGACGTTCAGGAAACAAAAGATTTGTCAGATGAACTTCCAGAATTAAGAACAGAACTTGAAAATCAGCTAAAGAAATGGTGGGAGATTGAAGTTGTTCAACAAAGTAACAGCTACGATATGCCCGAATTTTATCTTGGAATTGGGATAAGAGATGATAGCACTTATATCCATGGTGAAGCTCCATTTGAAGTGTTTGGAGATATAGTAACAACAAGTCACTCAACAGATAACTGGACAATAGACGGAGACGGACAGTCTTTTAAAATCCATGTCGATAAATTTGGTATCTATGAGTTCAAAATGGATTTCAAAGAAGGTGAGGGCAAGGGTGAGATCCAAGTCGTCTTAGATGGAACTAGAAGTTCTTATCCTGTTGAAAGGCTAAGAAGTATTCCTTTGCTTTCGAAGCCACTTGAACCTGGTGAATACACTATAGAAATAAGACTAATTAAAGTTAAAAATTCTGGAAAGCCCGTGATAGAGAATTTTTACGGTTTGAAAGTAAAAAAGGTGGCAGGATGAAAAAGTTTGGCTCAATAATACTTATGGTGACAATCACTTTGGGAATGAGCATTACGGGATTTTCTCAATCCAAAATTCCTGTAACAGATAAAAAGACAAATAATGCGGAATCGACTTTTTGTTTTGCAATTGTTTCGGATAGAACGGGAGGAATGCGGGGAGGAATTTTTGATGGAGCTATGGATAAAGTAGAAATGCTTCAACCAAAATTTGTTATTTCTGTGGGCGATTTAATTGATGGTTATACGGAAGATCCTGAAGTATGGAATGCCCAATGGGATGAATTTGATGCTATCATCGAAAAGCTCTCCATGCCTTTTTACTACGTTCCCGGGAATCATGATACCAATAATGAACTGCTTACAAAAGTATGGAGAGAACGTTATGGTCGAGATTATTACCATTTTAAATATAAAGATGTCCTTTTTCTTTCCCTTAATACCGATGAAATTGAAGGCGGTGGAATCGGAGTTCCACAAATAGAGTATTTTGAAAAAGTGCTTCAAGAAAATAAGGATGTAAAGTGGATACTATTGTTTATGCATCGTCCAGTTTGGTCGTATGGAGATCGCATGGGCTATGATGATATTGAAAAAGCATTAGGAGATAGGAATTACACAGCATTTTCCGGACACCATCATAACTATCGGTATAAAGTTCAAAATGGAATGGAACATTTTACTTTAGCGACAACAGGTGGAGGGAGCTGGATGCGAAATCCAGATGTAGGTGAATTAGATCATATTACCTGGGTCACGATGAAAGAAAAAGGTCCTGAAGTTGCTCATATTGATATAAATGGTATTTATGGAAAGAACCTAGTACCAGAAAAAGATTATGAGGATATCCAAGTATTACGACATGGAAACTGGTTAGATGTGAAGCCTTTTGTGAATACTTCAGAAACGTTTAGCGAGCTTCCAGTCACCTTTTCTCTTACTAATGATTCTGAAAGAACATTCAATATTGTAGGAGAATTGAAAGAGCAAAATGGTATTCGGTTTGAGCCAGAGTATTTAGAAGCTTCTATTGAAAAGGGAACGAATAAAAAAGTAGTAATTAAAGCGATTAGTAATGATGGGGAATCTTCGATTGCTGATTTAAATAATACTCCACTCTTATTTGAACTCGCTGCTTGTTTCGAAAGAAACAGCCGAAATGACATCGTAGTAGCGCGTGATTTTGGTGAATTTCTATATTTAAACTGAGCCGAATGGACATCATTTCGGAAAAGTGAGGAAATTTTGTTTCTGGATGTGGTTTTTTAAAAAGATGTGGCAGTGGCCGTAGGGACTGATGATCGAAGTTTTTATATGATTAAAGGCAAGAGAGAATAATTCCAGTGAAGGAAAAAGAAGTTCTATCTATCCTTAATATTTATTTTATAATGTAGATTATAATAAATAAAATTGATTGATTAAAAATGCATAAATTACACCATTGGGTTGGCTGACTCAGAAATGTCGGATTTAAAAAAGAAGACAAGTGTTGCCTGAGGTGCAGTATTATGCGGCATTTTTCTGTCTAAAGATTTGATATTCTTAACGTTGTGAATTTTATTGAAGCTTCCATGTTTTGGTGTGTATGTTCCACAGTTATGCCATTGCCGGTATCACCAGATGTATATACACCTGCATCAGTCGTAGCAGTGAGCGATTTTACCATTTATTCAATATGTAGATTAAACTTATTTAAATGCTCCAGGGAACCAATTTACAGTATGCGAACTCCTTTAATATTCGAATTGTGATTGAGGCAATCCGGCTGTTTGGGCCTGTAAGCCGGGGTGATGTGGCAAAGAGAACTCAGCTGACAGCGCAGACGGTAACAAATATTACAAAGAAATTACTTGCCGGGAATCTTATTTTGGAAGGTGATCGCGTGCAGGAGGGACGAGGGGCACCGTCCATTCTTTTGAGTCTGAACAAAGATGCTGCGTTTTCTATCGGGCTGGAACTCGATAAAGATCACCTGACAGGAGTGTTGATAGACCTTGACGGAAACATGCGACAGAGGATCAGCCAGCCCCTTAAATTGCCCCGGTCTGAAGAGGCGATGGAGCGTATGGAAAACCTGGTTCGTCAGTTAATCGCACTTGAAGGCATTTCAAACGATATGATCTGGGGAGTAGGTGTAGGGCTTCCAGGCCCGATGCTGATTAGTGAAGGCAGCGTGTTAAAGAACATAGTGAATCCGCAATATTTTCAGGGATGGGACAACGTCCCCGTGGTTAAAATTCTTGAAAAGAAGCTGAATTTACCTGTCTATCTCGAAAATAATGCCTCAGCAGCGGCTATAGGTGAGCGATGGTACGGCGCCGGTAAACATATCAACAATTTTTTCTACATTTATATTGGAGCAGGTCTTGGAGGCGGGCTATTTATTAACGGGCAGCTGCACTCGGGTGCAACAGGAAACGCCGGCGAGCTTGGCTATGCACCAATTCTTCAAAATGAGATGGAGAATTCGTCTGAACTGAAACCACATCTGGGGGAATATTTCAACCTGGCACTGTTAAATGAACAACTGGATAAAGATGGGGAAAGTATTCAAACAGTTGAAGATCTCGAACGCCTGTTTGTAGAAAAAAACAAAACCGTATTAGACTGGTATCAAACCGGGGCTGAGAAGCTGGTACCGCTCCTGCTGTCGATTGAATACCTAATTGATCCCGAAGTAATTTTTGTGGGCGGTCGTTTGCCTGAAATGGTTCTGGAAATGATTATTGAAACGGTTGGAAAGGAACTCCCTGAAATGAGAATTCACAAAAAGATGAAAGGGCCTGAAATAAGACGGTCAACAGCCGGTATTGATGCAGGTGCACTGGGTGTTGCAACCCTCCCACTGTACGCTACATTTGCGCCGATTCCGAAATTTGTAATGGATCAGCGAACAGATAAAATCCGTAATTTTACGAGTCCGAAAGAATAATATTTTGCTTTAGTCCTCAGTTAATTATCTGCTATCTTAGGAACAATAACATTTAAAGAATCTATAACATCATATGAAGAAAAAAACACTCCTTACATTTTTGGCCGCGCTACTAATACTTCCACTCACATTAATCGAAACCGCTGACGCGCAGTGGGGAATCGGAGCCTCTTACGAAGTTCGCGATGAAGACCCAACCAATGGGTTTGGCGTCAGAATTGAACGGGGGATTTTATCCGGTGTTCCTGTTGTTGATCTTGGACTTCGCGGGCATTTCAGCTATTTCAATGAAACAAATGAGGCCAGTTTGAGCGGTTTAACCGTTGATCAAACTATTGAGAGTTTCGACTTTGGTCTTGCCGCTACCGGTGGAGTTTCCGTTGGCCCCGTAACGCCATATGTTGGTTTGGGAATTGGATGGGATAACTCCAGCCTTGAGTACTCCGGTGAACCCATTGGATCAGAAATTGATATTCGTGAAGAGTTCGATGCTGAAGATTTTTACTGGAATGGATTTGTTGGCGCTGAAGTATCGATTTTGCCGAAAGTGAGTCCTTTCATAGAATATAGGTTTACTCAAATATCTGGTCGGGAGGATCTGGATATAGATAACGTAAGCCGGCTTGCTATTGGAGTCTCCTTGCGTTTTTGATCACATAAATGAATATTGTTATTAAAAGGTATATAAAGGCGATCATGCATGATCGCCTTTTTTTATATGTAATTTTTTCGTGGTACGTTATGTATTGGGTGGCTAAACGATAATCCATTATTTTTGGTTGTCGTAAGGAAGTAATCGATTGGAAGACAATGGCTAAGTTGGACACTGACGTTTTAGGTTATATAGATAAGCTCTCCCTTGGAAAGCTTGAGGAAAGTACGCTCAATGAGCTTCTTGATATCTGCCACGAGCATCTGGATGAAACCGATGATAATCTGATTACGCGCGCATTTAAAGTGTGTTACCACTCTCATAAAGACATTGAGCGGGCATCAGGCGAACCCTACTATCTTCATCCGGTTGAAGTAGCGAAGATAATGGCGGCAGAATTTACGATTGATGACGAATCGGTTGCAGCGGCTCTTTTGCACGACACTGTTGAAGATACCATTATTACGCTCGACGATATCAAGAAGGATTTTGGCGATGTGGTTGCTCACTTGATTGATGGTGTTACCAAAATCACTGGTGTTTTTGAAAACCGCAATTCAAAGCAGGCAGAAACGTTTATGAAGCTTCTGCTTTCCATGGCAGAAGACATCCGGGTGGTGCTTATCAAGTTCGCCGACCGCCTTCATAACATGCGCACAATCAGCCATCTCCCACGCCAGAGACAGCTGGAAAAAGCGACAGAAACGATGGATCTTTATGCACCACTGGCTCATCGCTTTGGACTGTTTAAGATCAAAAATGAATTTGAAGATCTCTGCTTCAAAGTGATCGATCCGAACTCTTTCAAATTTATTGTCCGTAAGCTGAAAGAGAAAAAAGAAGCGCGTGAAGAGTTTATTGATGAGTTCATGAACCCCATCAAAGAAGAGCTCTCAAACTATAAATTTAACTTTGAAATTAAAGGGCGTCCCAAACATATTTACAGCATCTACAGAAAGATGCAGAATCAGCAGAAGCCGTTTGAGGAGATTTATGACCTGTTTGCGATCCGAATTATCCTCGAATTACCTCACACCAAGGAGGATTGCTGGAGAGTTTATTCGATAATTACGGACTGGTACACGCCCATCCCCAAACGGTTTCGTGATTTTATATCCGTTCCGAAAGCCAACGGGTACCAGTCGCTGCATACAACGGTAATTACCAAGAAAGGCCGCAAAGTTGAGGTTCAGATCCGCACCCGTAAGATGGATGATATTGCAGAGCAGGGGCTGGCGGCTCACTGGAAATACAAGGAAGGAAAAGATAGCGGAAGCAAAGAGCTGGATAAGTTTGTGCACTGGGTGAGGGATGTACTCGATAATCCAAGGCCTGATGCGGCAACCGAATTTGTGAAAGATTTTCAGCTGAACCTTTATCAGGATGAAATTTATGTATTCACGCCTGACGGTGAACTGAAAACACTTCCAAAGGGAGCGTCATGCATTGACTTTGCATTTGAGATTCACAGCGAGATCGGGGAACGCGCCATCGCATCCAAGGTTAACGGTAAGATGGTGCCGCTGAGGCAGAAACTGAAAATTGGTGATCAGGTGGAAATCATTACCGGAAATAAGACCAACCTCAATCCAGACTGGATGGAGGATGTGGTTACCCACAAGGCGAAAGCCCGGCTCAGGCAGTTTATCAAACAGAAAGAACGGAAAATTTCTGACCAGGGCAGAGAGCAGTGGGAGAAGAAAGCAAAGAAAGGTAAGATAGAAATATCAGACCAGGAGCTCACCAAGATTGCCCATCGGTTTGGATTTGATGCCAGCCAGGATATGTTTTATGAAATTGGCAATGGAGCTTTCAAAGTCGGCGAACTTTTCAAAAAAGTTAAACAGTATAAAAGCAAAGGACGTCTGGAAAGTGATCAGCCTGAAGAAGAACAAAAAGTCTCTGATAAGGAGATTCAGGAAGAGTATATCTCAACGGCGCGATCTGTGGGGGAAGATAAAGCCCTTCTTGTTGAGGGTGAGCTGAGCAACGTAAAATACTCCTATGCAAAGTGTTGTAATCCTATTCCCGGAGATAATGTGATTGGGTTTATAAGTCGGAATGGTGGGGTAAAGATCCACCGCTCAAACTGTAAAAATGCACACCATCTTCTGAAAACGGATGGCGAAAGAATTGTGGATGTTACCTGGTCGAAAAATATCGATACTCAGTTCCTTGGCGGGGTGAAAGTGATTGGGGAAGATAGGGTTGGACTTGTAAATGATCTGACGGAAGTACTCTCAAAATCTCTGCAAACAAATATGAAAAGTATCAATGTCAGCAGTGAAGGCGGTATGTTTGAAGGAATTCTGGCAGTTTATATTGATGACCTGGGTCATCTGGAGCGCGTTATAAACCGCCTTGAACGGGTTGAAGGTATCAAAACAGTCGTGCGCTACGAATAATATGATTACCGGTCTGCAAATCTGTCGGGTTGTAAATAAAGAATAATTTTTTTTCTGTTCATCTGTTATCTTATAGAGGCTTTGGTACGTAGTAATAAACTAATAAAAAACAATCTATTAAGATGGTTACATATACAAAAAGAGATATCGTAAGAGCTGTAGCGGACGACATGGACGTTCCCCTAAATAAAGCTGAGCCATGGGTTGAAACTGTAATTGCAGCGTTGCGAGGCAAAATGATGGATGCAGACCCTACTTGCAGAATTGAGCTTAGGGATTTTGGTGTTTTCGAAGTCAAGAAAACGAAAGCCAAACCAAAAGCAAGAAATCCGAAAACAAATGAAGAGATATTTGTACCAGCACATCGTAAGACTCATTTTAAGCCAAGTAAACGGTTGAAAAAATTTCTGAAACAACCATTGAAAGATCTTGAAAATAGCGACGATTAATGGCGGAGAAGCAGGGCCGTATCTTAGGAATTGACGTTGGCGGCAAACGAGTAGGGATGGCACGAACGGACCCATTCAAATCTTTCGCTTCGCCCATCGGAACATTCTCTCCGGAAGAGAGCTTCGTGGAAATTGAGCGGCAGATTGAAACTGCAGGCCCAATCACAGGTTTTGTGGTAGGCTGGCCGCTAACGCCACAAGGACAATGGACACACGCAACCGGTTTGGTTGAGGAGTACGTCAAAAAACTCAACAAAAGATTCCCGAACGTTGAAACGTATATGGTTGATGAACGGTTTTCATCGCGAGACGCCCGCAAAATTTTAGTTGACTCCGGTGTCCCCAAGAAGAAACGTAGCGAAAAGGGTCGTGTAGACCAGGCTGTTGCTGCGTATCTCTTACAGCAATTTTTAGAATCTAATCCAGCAATTTGATATGGCGATACTACCGATCGTTACATACGACGATAGTGTGTTACGGCAGAAAACAGAACCGGTTAAGGAGAACAGTGACTCACTTCAAAACCTGATTGATGATATGTTTGAGACAATGTATAATTCAAGTGGAGTTGGCCTTGCGGCTCCACAGGTTGGTGAATTGATACAGGTTTTCGTGATGGATGCAGATGAAATTACCGATGAGCTGGAGGAAGGAAACCTCGGGCCAATGGTTTTTATTAATCCGGAAATAATTGAGCTTACCGGCGATGAAGTTAAAATGGAGGAAGGCTGCCTGAGTATTCCTGACGTCCGGGACGATGTCAAGCGTCAGGTGAACGTTAATATTCGTTATCTGGACATAGAATTTAAACTGCAGGAGAGCGAATTTTCAGGATGGATATCCAGAATCATTCAGCATGAAAACGATCATCTTGAAGGAATTCTGTTCCTTGATTATCTCAGCGCATTTAAAAAACGGCTTCACCGCTCATCATTGAAGAAGATTGACAAGGGAGATATTGAGACCGACTATCCGCTTGTACCAAAAAAAGGCCTGGTTTAGTTTATGAAACCTCTGCGGATTGTCTTTATGGGATCGCCTGATTTTGCAGTTCCGAGCCTTGAAAAATTATATGAGTCTGATCACGAAATTGTCTCTGTGATCAGCGGCAAAGACAAGCGTCGCCGGCGTCGTGGTTCGCCGGAACCGACGGCCGTAAAAAAAAGAGCCGGGGAGCTGGGGCTCACTACGTTTGATGCTGATAATATGAAAGATTCTGAACTCAGGGATTATCTTAGCAGCCTGAATGCCGATCTGTTTGTTGTTGTCGCCTTTAAAATTTTACCTACCTCACTGCTTGAAATTCCTGCGTATGGGTGTGTCAATCTTCATGCGTCCCTGCTCCCAAAATACAGAGGCGCGGCGCCCATTCACTGGGCAATTATCAATGGGGAGAAAGAGACAGGGTGTTCAGTGTTTTTTCTTGATAGAGATGTGGATACCGGCAAAATTATCCGGCAGAAATCTACACCCATCGGTTCGGATGAAACGACAGGTGAGCTATACGTACGATTAAAACATCTCGGGGCCAACCTGTTAAATGAATCGGTTGATTCCATCGCCTCTGCAGATTACAGGGTAACTGTTCAGGAGGACGCAAAATCTACTCCCGCTCCAAAACTGTTTAAAGAGAATACCAAAATTGATTTTGCTCAATCTGCGCAAACCGTTCATGATTTTGTGAGAGGCCTTAATCCATTTCCACTAGCCTGGTGCACGTTTGACGGAGAGAAAATGAATATATATAAAACAGAAGTCGGGACCAGTATTAATCTTCAGCCGGGTGAACTCACCGCGAATGAAAATGGTATATTTGCAGGAACGGCTAACGGTTCTGTTAAACTGCTGGAACTGCAGCTTCCCGGTCGAAAACGTATGACAGGCCGTGAGTTTGCAAATGGATATGATCTCTCGGTGGATTTAAAATGATCTGTTTGTAATATATAGGTTGATTTAAACCAATTAATTTGTGATATACCGATCAAGAATTCTGATGAACGATTCAACTTTTAAAAAGAATAAACTTATTCAATAATGGAGTTATCCCCCCTTTTACAAGCAGCTAAAGATGGTGATCTGTCACGTGTGCAAAACCTGCATCTGGAAGGCAATGATCTGAATGAAACGCACAAAAACGGATCCAGCGCATTGATTTACGCAGCGGAAAATAGCCACCTCGATGTTGTTAAATACCTTGTAGAACATGGTGCCGATCCGGAAGTGACAACCAAAATGGGCGGTACGGCACTTAGCCGCGCTGCAGAACAGGAAAACCCTAAAATACTTCAGCATCTACTCGATTCGGGCACTCCTGTTGGCGATATGGCACTTATAGTAGCGGCCAGGGAAGGCAACGCAGAAGCTGTTAAACTTTTGATAAAAGCCGGTGCTGATGTAAATGCCCGTCAACGATGGGGCCAAACGGCGTTAATGCACGCAGCCAGAGAAGGTCATGACAAGTGTGTGAATCTTCTGATTGAAAATGGCGCGAATGTTCGTTTGAAAGATAAGAATGGAGACACCGCGCTTAACATTGCCAACGACAATGAAAATACTGATATCGCAGTTCGGTTAAAACGTGCAGGTGCAAAAGCGGAACTGAAGAAAGCCCCGCAAGTCGCTTCAATTGATGAAGACGACGATGACTCCGATATTGACGAAGATGATACCGACGCTGATGTAGAGGACCTGATCGGGGATGATGACCTTGATGAGGAAATAGATCTTGATGAAGACGACGACCTGTAGGGAAGCGCCTGTGATCTGAGGCTGCCGGATTGCTTCTGTTCAACATTTTCAAAAGAGAGAGGATTGCAATATTGGTTAAAAGCGCTTTCATGCAAAAACCTTTGTTTTTTCTCGATTAATGGTCTTTGAAAATGGATAGAGTGAAATGAAACCGTTATTTTAAACTAATCTAATAGAAAAGCTGTTATAATCAAACAATCTAAAATAAGAACGGAGTTATTTATATGGCTAAAGTAAAAGTTGGAATTAATGGATTTGGACGTATTGGCCGATTGGTGATGCGTTCAATCCTGAAGTATCACAGTGACAAAATTGAGGTTGTCGGAATCAACGATTTGACCGACGCTAAAACACTTGCGCACCTGTTTAAGTACGACTCAGTTCACGGTACGTTTGCCGGCGAGGTTTCAGCCGACGGAAACAATCTGGTGATTGATGGAAAGAAAATTGGTATAACCGCCGAGCGTGATCCTGCTAACCTGAAGTGGGGAGAGCGTGGAGCTGAAGTTATTATTGAATCCACAGGAATATTCCGGGACGACAAAGGCGCATCTAAGCATCTGAAAGCAGGAGCCAAAAAAGTAATTATCTCTGCTCCAGGCAAGGGTGATCTTCAGACCATTGTTCTGGGTGTGAATGATGATGAAATTGACAAGAGTAAAACTGTTTATTCCAATGCAAGCTGTACGACAAACTGCCTTGCGCCCATGGCAAAAGTACTGGACGACGCATTCGGTCTCAAGCAAGGGTTTATGACCACCATTCACGCTTACACAGGCGATCAGCAGATTGTTGACGGCCCGCATGACGACCTGCGGAGAGCACGCGCTGCTGCGGTCAACATTGTGCCTACAACAACAGGTGCCGCCGCTGCTGTGGGACTTGTTCTGCCACACCTCGATGGTAAGCTGGACGGCGGCGCTGTTCGCGTGCCGGTCCCAGACGGATCACTGACTGACTTTACGGCGGTCGTGAATAAAGAGGTGACCGAAGCCGATGTGCTGAAAGCGTTTAAAGACGCCGCAGAAGGTGAAATGAAAGGTATCCTGGAATACAGCGAAGAGGAGCTGGTATCAAGCGATATTATCGGCAACCCGCACTCTTGCATCTTCGACAGCAAGATGACTAAGGTAGACGGTAACGTCGTTAAGGTTATCGGATGGTATGATAACGAAGCCGGCTACTCAGCCAGAACTGCTGAACTGGTGAATAAAATTCTGTAGTTAGCTGAATTATAGATCAGAACGATTTACTAAAAAATCTCGCTTTCGGTTTCTGAAGCGGGATTTTTTTATTTTTGGCATTCTGCTGATAATCACTTCTCTCGTTAAACCTTTGTTCTGATAGTTTATCAGTTTCATTATATTATAGTAAGCGCTTACATCCCCATAAGCTTCTGCCCAGTAGCACGATGCCATCTGGGTATTGTTTACATTGCAATATTGAATTAAATCTGAAATGTCGTGTTCAAAAAAAATCTTCTGTTCCTCCAAGTAGTCTTAATTACTGTCCTCATTCCGCTATCCGTTTTCACCCAGCCGATACAAATCGATCGGATAGAACCTAAAAACTGGTGGATAGGTTTTCAGGAACCGGACGTTCAGCTACTGATTTATGGCAATGATATTCAATCAGCCAGGGCATCGGTGGATTACCCCGGCGTGACGCTCGAAAAAACCACGCTGGTTGAAAATTCGAACTACCAGTTTCTCACGCTGCGAATTCACGAAGAGGCGGAGCCCGGAACGGTTCAGATAAACTTCCAGAGAGACGAGTATTCACAAACCGTTGATTACGACATCAGCGAGCGCCATAACGACCCCAACCGAAACCAGGGATTTGATTCCTCCGATCTCATATATCTTCTGATGCCCGACCGGTTTGCCAACGGTGATCCATCAAACGATGAAATCGATGGCATGCTGGAAGGCGTGAACCGCGAAAATCCTAATGCCCGTCACGGCGGAGATATTCAGGGCGTGATCGACAATCTCGACTACCTGGACAATCTTGGCATGACTGCTGTTTGGTTTACTCCGATCATTGAAAATGATATGCCGCCCGAGTACGGAGCCTACCACGGATATGCGGCAACGGACATGTATAGGGTCGACCGCAGATATGGGAGCAATGAAAAGTACCTGGAGCTGATTGATGCAGCTCATGACCGCGGTATGAAGGTCATTATGGACATGATTCACAATCACGTGGGCACAGAACACTGGTTTGTGAAAGATCAGCCAACCGATGACTGGGTACACGACCTGGATAAGGTGGGAACGACTAACTTCCGAACCTCAACGGTAATGGATCCATACGCGTCAGATTACGACTACAACTCAACTGTAGAAGGATGGTTTGTGACAGATATGCCCGACATTAATCAGCGAAATGAGCTGGTTGCCACATACCTGATTCAGAACACACTTTGGTGGATAGAGTACTCCGGTATCGATGGCATTCGCATGGACACGCATCCTTATCCCTATAAAGAGTATATGGCAGATTGGTCGCGGCGCGTGCTCGAAGAATTTCCCGATTTCAACATGGTGGGTGAAGCATGGATGCCCAACACGCCGTCTACCGCATACTGGCAAACCGGTTTTCCAAGTCCTGATGGATATGAAAGCTATTTGCCCAGCGTCACGGACTTTCCACTTTATATGTCTCTGACGTCGGGACTTAATCAAGCTCCCGGGTGGGATACAGGAATATCAAGGCTCTATTTTACACTCAGCCAGGACTTCTTGTATCCCGATGCAAATATGAACGTGATCTTTCCAGGGAATCACGACCTGGACCGGATATATACGATGATGGGGGAGAGTTACGGTAAATTCAGAATTGCGCAAACGTTTATCATGACCACCCGTGGCATTCCTCAGCTCTATTATGGAGATGAGATTCTGATGACGGGCGGCGGACCGGATGGCCTCAAACGAAAAGATTTTCCAGGCGGATGGGAGGGAGATCTTGTGAGTGGATTCACTCAGGAGGGGAGAGCAGAGCTTTCCGAAGAGACCAGTTTCCCGGTAGCAGAGGCACATGACTTTGTATCGACCCTCGCCAACTGGCGTCAAGAGAATGATGTTATTCATACAGGAGAACTAACGCACTTCATCCCCGAAAATAATGTCTACGTCTATTTCAGGCATAACGTCAACAAGCGTGTCATGGTTGTTTTGAATGGAAATGAGGGGACAGATGTACTCTACCTGTCCCGCTTCGCGGAAATGATTCAGGGAGCTCAAAGCGGATACGACGTAATCAGCGGCGAAACCATCGAGCTTGGCGAAACGCTAAACCTGGATGGCTACGAAACGATGGTCATTGAACTGAATGGAAATTAGGCTTTGAATTAGCAAACAAACCGATCCCTAAATCCCAGGAATTCATCATTTGGCAAACAAAAAAGGATAGGCATCGAAAATCCCCTCTTTTGAGAGGGGAAATGTGCAAACGAACCGGCGAAGCCGGATGAAGTTAGCGAGGGGTGTGTTCCATAGCATTTACTTGACAATAAGCAGAAAATTAAATGTCTATTCTGATTGGTGTGGGTAGGTTCTCGTATATAATTAACCCCAGAAAGAATTGCACACACCAATCGAAATAGAGTTGAAATTAAATTGCAGCACCCCTCGATAACCTATCAGAGAAGATTACCAAGGTAGTTTCCGTTTTCCAGTTTATAAACGTTAAAATCGCGATCCAGTGTAATGATTGATCTAATACTTAGGGATTCGGCGACTTCAATCAGGGTGACATCAGCAAGATCGGCAGGAAGATCAGAATACGTCTCAAACGTGTGTCTGATTCTGCTGATTTGCCACTGTTCAAGGTTACATACCTGTATCCCGCCCTGTATCACCCAGTCAAGAAAGTCGATCTGGGCTTTATGGCTGAAGTCAAGCATATAGCAGACTTCTGTCAGCACCGGCCAGGTAGAGATGAGTCTTCCTTCGAATGTTTTCATGAAGCCGAAAACCCGTTTATGATACTGATCACTACTGTCAAACAATGCAATAATTGGCCCGGCGTCAATCAGAGTTCTTTTCACGGATTTTATCTTTGATTCTTGATTTATAAGTTGTTGAGCGGTTTCCATCCCCGCTTCCATGTTTGCCAAATAAATTCTTACCGGTTTGAAACGGATTGCTATTGCTCTTCTCCTTTGCGATATATTCCACCAGCGCTTCTCTGATAATCAATGAGTGAGATTTGTTCGTCATCGATGAGAAGGCTTCGAGCTCTTCTTCAAGATCCTTGGGTAGCCTGACGGATTTCATGGTTCATTAGCCTAATTATTATTGTTGTAATACAAAATGTAATACAAAGTATTGATCTTATCAAATATAATATACCAGCGCCTGCTTATCCAAGGCCTTATATTTTTCAAAAGTCGGAAAGGAAACGTATCGAAAATCCCATCTCAAGAGGTCGGGGGTGAGTCTGAAAGACTTGCAGTGCTGAATTTAACAGAAACCTTAATTTACTTAGGCGCCATTTCTTTGGAAATCAATTTTCCCGCAGCCTTTCAAGAGGGGAAATGTGCAAACGAACCGGTGAAGCCGGGTGAGGTTAGCGAGGGGTGTGCTCCTTAGCATAGAAATGGGAATTTATCGAAAATCACTTTTCAATCCGGAACGAACACACTACGTAACTTTACAAGTCCAGCAGCGCATTCTTGCTCAAACCGTTCCCCTCCGCAGAAAGAACGTCTATCCATTTCGCTAACTTGAGATTATAAACATAGGATCAGTCATACTAACCTCACAACCGCTCAAACCGAGACTGGAAGAACCGCAGGTATTCCGGTTCATAAACGAATTTGAGCCCGGTAATTGATTTCCGGTTTTTATATACCTCTTCCACCGATTCGGCAACCACATCCATATGAGCCTGAGTGTAAACGCGCCGGGGAATGGTAAGCCTGACCAGCTCAAGTTTAGGGTAGTTGTGCTCGCCTGTTTCAGGGTTTCGCCCCGCTGAGACCACTCCGCGTTCCATCGCTCGAACGCCGGAATCAAGATAGATGGCTCCGGCAAGTGATTGAGCTGGAAGCTGATCTTGCGACAGATGCGACAGTATTTTTTTTGAATCAAGAAAAACACCGTGGGTACCGATCGGTTTTACGACTGGGACGCCGGCATCCAAAAGTTTATTTCCAAGATATTCTACCTGTCCTATGCGCGCCCTTATATGATCCTCAGAAACTGATTCTGTAATACCAATCGACAGAGCTTCCATATCGCGTCCGGCCATGCCGCCGTAGGTGTGCAGTCCTTCATAGATTACAACCATGTTGCGGGCCTTATCAAAAATATCATCGTCATTCACCGCCAGGAATCCGCCGATATTTACCAGGGCGTCTTTTTTGGAGCTCATTGTAGCCGCATCGGTCTGGTCGCAGATCTCAATAACGATATCTCTGACTGACCAATCCGAATACTCTTTCTCATTCCTCTTGATCATATAGGCATTTTCGGCCACGCGGGTCATATCATGCACTATTATGATACCGTGTTTGTTGCACAGCTTCCGGAGATCCTTCAGATTTTTGAGCGAGATTGGCTGTCCGCCGGCCATATTCACGGTGGTAGAGATAGAGACATACGGAATTTTATCGGCGCCATGCTTATCAATCAGTGCTTGCAGCTTATTCAGATCCACATTCCCCTTAAAGGGATGGAGATTGTCAGGGTCATGAGCTTCGTCAATAATAATATCCGCAAATGTACCACCTGCAAGCTCCTGATGGAGTTTGGTAGTGGTGAAGTACATGTTTCCGGGAATGATGTCACCTTCTGAGATCAGAATTTGTGATATAATATGTTCAGCCGCGCGTCCCTGATGGGTAGGAACAAGGTGTTTGTAGCCATAGTATTCTTGAACAGCCTCTTCAAGGTGATAAAAATTGCGGCTGCCGGCATAGGCCTCATCTCCCATCATCATACCGGCCCATTGCCGGTCGCTCATTGCCGATGTACCGCTGTCGGTCAGCAGATCGATGTATACATCATTCGATCTCAGCAGGAACGTGTTAAACCCCGCTTCCTCAAGGGCCGCTTCTCTCTCTTCACGGGTTGTGATGCGGACATGTTCCACCATTTTAATTTTGTAAGGTTCTGCCCAGGACCGTTTTCTGTCTTTTGATTGATCAGCCACAAGTTGCTCCGTCTGTTTTTGTTTTTAATAGTATCTATTTAGTAATTATGATACAGAAAAGCGCTTTCAGGATAAAGGAAAGATAATTGAATGATACTGCCTGAATATCAAAAAAACTGTAAGTCTAATCGGGATTTGGGCTCATACAGGAAACAAAGCTCCGATTAAAAACTAAATATCAAGGAATGAAAACAAAACCGACCAAGACTCTCACAGCCTTCAAAGCAATCATTTCAAATCTTCTTTTCCTGTTAATTTCCTGCACTTCAGAACAGAAGACAGATTATACTGATTATATCGATATCAAACGGGCACCGGTGATCGAAGCTAAACCCTTTTTATCAATTTCTCCGAGCGACAATATTTTTTTCGGAAACATCGCCGATATAACATTTATTTCTGATGGCAGGGTTGTGGTATTGGACGATGAATTGTTGGCTCTTCATCTCATAAGTAGAAATGGAGAACTCGTCAAGACTTTTCAGTTCGAGGGAAGGGGCCCGGGTGAAGTAAAGAATCTCTCGAACAGGTTGCGAACCACTGAGGACAACATTATTGCAATTGATGATTACCTGCAGTATAAGATTGCACTGTTTCAGTTAAACGATGAAGATTTAGAACACATCACAGACGTCGCTTTTGAATCATCAATCAGTGATTTTTACCTGATAAATAAAAATCAGCTGGTCTTATGGAAATCAACAACAAATAGCGTGCAAAAGCTTGTCGACTCTATTCAAATTGTAGATCTCAACAATAGTGATGAGATACAAACTATTCGGGAGTTTCCTGCACAAGAAGTGATCACTCTATCCGGAGGTTTTGGGGGACTCAATTTTACAATAAATACGACAACTCAATTCCATACCAGAAATGAGTTTTGCTCCAATGGTGATCGTCTGTATCACATTAGAACAGACAGCCTTGGGTTTCGTGCGTATAATTTAGATGATGGGCAGGAGGTGCTTTCTGCTATATATAATCAGCCATCAGAACGGATAACCAACGAAGAAAAAGAGAGAGAAGTTGATCGAATTCTTGAATCAGGCAGTGATTTTTGGGGTAATGATGAAAAAGCGCGGCTAATATCTGAAATGCCTGATTACAAACCACAGGTGAAAAGAGTCAAATGTGATCTGCCGAACGGTATCTGGCTTGAGCTTCTTAATGATGAAGAGGAGAAATGGATGTTTATTTCTGATGAGGGTAAGATTGAAGGGGTTTTCCAAAAAACAATGGAAGGCCAAATTATCAGCTTTCATCAAGGTTATGTGTTTGCGTCAGAAACGGATGACATTGGGGATATCACATTGAATATCTACAAACATTCTGGTAATTGATCAGCTTCAGATTAGCAACCACAGTTTATCCGTTGCTTTAAAATTAGAAAAACCGAGGAGTCATAAATTTCATAATAGATATTTATCATCATTGGTTTATACCTAAAATGCGACCGAAACCCTGTTAATACTTTATAATAAAAAGGTTACTATGGGATTTTTTAAAGAAATATTAATCGTATAAATCATAGTGATATCAGTGACTTATGAAATATTAGAAAGTGTATGGCTTCCAATCCTAAAGCTTTACTAATTTTTTCCTTAAAGCCATATTCTTTTACTTGGTGCCAGATTGAAAAACGGAACAAAAACATGTACACTGGATTTTCAATCGGCCGGAGACGGAAAACGCACATGCAGCGCTGCGGAATCTTATCAGAAATGATGGGAGGTGACCACCACAACGATGCTTTGATGACAACACAACTACAGTTGGCTCAAGACTGCGCTTTTCTCTCCTCTAAAACTACCATAAAACAAATATACAGGATAGATTAATGAAAAAAGTAATATTAATAACGACTGCACTACTTTTCAGTGCTTTTTCAGCATTTGCACAAAGCAATGAAGCAATTCTTTCACAAGTTGGAGATGACAATAGCGCTACGATCGATCAAGCTGGCGATCTGAACTATACCTCACTTTCACAAGAAGACGGTGCTACAGCTGATATTGACCAGATTGATGCATCTTCATCTTTTGTAAGCCTGAGCCAAATCGGGTCAAGCAGTGCCACTATTCTTCAGAATAATAAGAATAGCGTGCAAGGATTTAGTGATCAGTGGAATACAGCAGAGTCTAGTAAACTGGCTACTCAGTCCGGATCAGGAAGTACAATGGAGATCACGCAATTGTCAACCTGGAACCAGGCATATGTAGATCAGTACGGAGACAATAACAGCATGTCTGTACTCCAGGATGGTGGAAACAGCAACATTGCCCGACTGATGCAGGATGGAAACGGTAACGTTATGGATATAGATCTGATTGGCGGAATCAATCGTGTTAAAGCTGTGCAGTATGGCGATGGGAACACAGCAACTGTGAGTGTTGAAGGTGTTGGAAATAACGAATTTAACAACGGCACAAGTTTCATTTACCAAGACGGAATGGATCACACCGCTACTGTTGGCATCACAGGCGACCGTAATTTCTACGATATCTACCAGTCTGGTTCTGCTCACACTGCTACTGTGACAGCCACCGGAAATGATAACAGTGCTGTCATTACACAAAGCAACTAAGCTATATACAAGTTTAGAACAAGTTTACATCCGGTATGCCCGATAAAAGGGGTACCGGATTTTTTTTATGTTTAGATGAAAAATTAGCCTGGTAGCCACTTAATGCAAAAGCCAGGGGACGTGGTCACATTTCCATTTATTACATCAGGCCAGACTAATAAAACCGTGTATCAAACAGGCCAATCTTTGATCTATCTTGCCTGGTTATAAGACAACATATGATCTGAAGTTTCTAATTCAAGCTGAATAATTTACTTACCTCAATACA
>Ga0306867_1000571_pt1 | contig 20400 bp, 20 predicted proteins | sample AntRauTorckE6831_FD_190432 | JGI IMG/M metagenome (GOLD analysis project Ga0306867, IMG submission 190432) | Saline lake microbial communities from Rauer Islands, Antarctica - Metagenome Torckler E6 #831 (v2) (version 2) | ecosystem: Environmental > Aquatic > Non-marine Saline and Alkaline >...
TCCATGAATGATTCTGCCCTTCATACAGTGCTATGTAGTGAAAGAGTACCGAATACACTGCATACATGACAAAGAGCAGTGCCAGAAACTTCAGCAGTTTCCGAACATTCGTTCGTGTTCGGCGATTAGCAAAAAAATAGGCAAGCTGCGATCCTAAAAATTTCACGGGCTGGGGGTTACATTTAATATTGCACCAAAAACTACCGACTCACACACACAAATCCTAACCTCTGTGTAAAATGGCGTAAAGACTGTTTTTGAAGATCAACAGGTCAATAATAAAGGCAGGTTTTTATTGGTATTTCAAAGTCTGAAATGATTATTTTTAAAGCTTTAAACGATTTCCAACCATAACATTTAGCTCCTGCATCTGTGATCCGTACAAGGGCCTGTATTTTGCTACTAATTCTGATGAGTTGGGCGTATGCTGCAAAAGGCCAATCCGGTTCAACACTTGATCCCATTCCAAGCGTTTACCTCGACTGCAACTCCTGTGATGTCACCTATATCCGAACCAACATCACATTTGTCAATTACGTCCGTAATCCGGAAGACGCTTCAATCTATTTGGATATCACAGATCAGCGTACCGGAGGCGGCGGTCGTGAGTTTACGCTGGTATTCTCTGACATTGGGCTGACGAATGGCAGATCAGATACGCTGCGTTACAGTTCTCCCAGCTCAGATACAAATGATGAACGGCGCATTGGGTTAAACAGGTACATCAAGGTTGGGCTGGTTCCGTTCGTGAGCAGCACAGTTGCTCTTCAGTCCCTCGATATTTTTTACGAGACACCGGATGAGGAGACCGTAAATGCCCAGGACGTTGAAGATCCCTGGAATAACTGGGTCTTCGACGTGAACCTCAGCTCTAACCTGAACGGCCAGGACAGAGAAACCAATTTCGGTCTGTTCAGCGCTTTCGAAGCCGAACGTACAACATATACATGGAAAATACGGGCACGGACAAGAGGTGAAATACGTCGCCGAACCATTGAACTCAGCGAAGAGACACTCAATGTGAACCGCGACTGGGGTGAGTACTGGGGCATGATTGGGTACAGCCTGACGAACCGGTCAACTCTCGCGCTTTTTTCGAAAGCCAGTTTTTCAAAAACTAACAACATCGCTCTAAGTACCTACATAGCTCCAGCCTTTGAGTATAGCTTTTTTCCCTATGATGAATTCCAGCAGCGGCGATTTATCGTTCAATACCAGATAACGCCTTTGTTCAGGCGCTACTACAATACCACCATTTTCCTGAAGGATTCTGAAACCATTATGTCACAGGAGCTCTCTACCCGCCTTCGTTATGATCAACGATGGGGGCGGATTGATATCAGAGTATCAGGCATGCACTTTTTCCACGACAGCTCCATCAACCGGTTTGAAGTGAATCCGTCCTTTAACATTCGGATCATTCGCGGATTATCTGTAAGCCTGTCCGGCCGCTACAGGATCATCAATGACCAGCTGTCGCTTCAGCTCCCGTCCAATGTAGACCCGAACGATCCAACCTCTATACTAAGAGGTGTTCAGCGGCCAACCTCGTACGACTACTCCATTTCATTCGGTCTCTCCTATACTTTTGGTTCAATTTACAACAACATCGTGAATTCACGGTTCTAACCCGTTAACGTTACGCATTTGTGACTCTCCTGTGTCGTAAGATCATTATAATCGATTCTAAAGTTTAAGCCAACCCCCAACACATATGAAGCCAGCCTTCTTTACACTGTTCCTATCACTCATACTATCCGCCTGCACGGCTCCAACACCAGATGCCGAGACCAATGCCGCACCTGACAATGCAATGGATGTACAACCTCTTTTGATTGGTGAAACGATTCCGGACATCACGTTACAGTCTCATCAAAATGAACCCGTAAATCTGCGGGATGAGAGTTCTGAGAACACACTCTTTGTGTTTTATCGAGGCGGCTGGTGCCCGTTTTGTTCAGCGGAGCTTGCCGAACTGTCGTCGATTGAAGATCAGCTTTACGAGATGGGTATTAATATAGTAGCCTTGAGTCCGGACCAACCTGAGTTTTTACGACAGTCAATGGACGACGTAAACATGGACTACAAACTGCTATCCGACAGCATGATGGAAGCTTCAAAAGCATTCGGAATTGCATATCGCCTGGATGATGAAACCTATCAGCGGTATAAAACCAACGGTATGGATCTTGAAGAGCGATCCGGCCAGGATCACCATCTGCTGCCTGCTCCGGCTGTATTTCTCTCGAACGCCGACGGAATTATCGAATTTCAATACGTAAATCCTGATTACAGACAGCGAATAGATAAAGATGTTTTGCTGGCGGCTGTAACTGCCATGCTGGAGTCTCAGAATGAGCAGATGTAGACATTTCACTATAGGTTCCTGTTTTAATTCAGCGGTTGCCCGGCTGTAGTTTCCAGACAATAGTTCGTATCTTCAGGCCATGGAAAAAGAACTGAATGTCGCGACAAAAACAGATCTCAAATCTCTCACAACAGACGAGCTCAAGGAATTTACCGATGAACTCGGCCTGGTGGGCTATAGGGCCGATCAGCTGTATCAGTGGCTCTATCAAAAAGGAGCCGCATCATTTGATGAGATGACAAACCTCTCGAAGGATCTGCGTGCAAAACTGGAAAACATAGCGCAAGTCCGGCGCATCTCGATACACAGTCAACAGGAGTCGAAAGATGGAACTATCAAATTTTTGTTTCAGCTTGACGGACCCGAGGAATACAAAGTTGAGGCTGTCCTGATTCCGGATTTTTACCCTGATGGTGCCGCAAACCGGCTCACGGTCTGCGTATCCTCTCAAGTGGGCTGCATGTTTGGATGCTCCTTCTGTGCCACAGGAAAAATGGGGTTTTTCCGTAACCTTACACATGGCGAGATTGTAGATCAGGTTCAGATTATTAATGAAATTTCCGAAGAAAAATTCGGCAAAAAAATTACTAACATTGTGTATATGGGCATGGGCGAGCCTATGCATAACTTTAAGGCAGTTGTTGAATCTGCCCGGATTATTTCAAATCCTCTGGGTATGGATCTCTCCCCCAAGCGGATTACAATATCCACCGTTGGCCTCACGAAGCAGATCAAACAGCTTGCCGATCTGGATCTTGGAGTCAATCTGGCAATATCCCTTCACGCCGCTGATGATGAAAAACGGGATGAGATCATGCCGATCAACAGCAGCCTGAATCTTGAAAAACTGCAGGAAGCCGTACGTTATTTCTATAATGAAACAGGCCTGTCGCTCACGTACGAATATCTACTCTTCGATCACTTTAATGATGACGTGGTAGACGCCAAAAAACTTGCCTCAATTGTACGATGGGTCCCGTCGAAAGTAAATATCATCATGTACAACAACGTGGATGGCGTAGAGCTTCATCGGGTTAAAGAACAGAGGCTCGATCGTTTTATGAAACAGTTGGTCAGCCAGCGCGTAACCGCCACCGTTCGCCGAAGCCGCGGAGACGATATCGACGCGGGATGCGGCCAGTTGGCAATCAGAGAGGGTCAGAAGAAAGGTAAGAGTTTGGTTAAGGAGGGGTGAAAGTGAGAAGATGTACATGACCCGGTAGAGTTTGATCCGTCGGATGACGGAGAGATCCTGCCGGAGTCGATTAGGTGATGTTTTAACAGTGAACCTGAAGAGAACCCTTAGGGACTTTCGAATGCGTAAGAACGTTCTTGAAATGAGTGTACAAATGTGCCATTTCTATTCCTGACAGATACTCTTATTAAGATTAGTAATGCTGACGTTTTTTTAATAACCAATGTTATATCAAAAGAATTAAGTACTAAAGCTATGAGCACCAAAGAAAAACTTATTGAAAAAATATCCTCAATTGGGGATCCTCAGATATTAGAAGAAATTGACCGGTGGGTTAGTTCTGTCATTGAAGAAGCGGCTGCCGAACATTATACCAAAAAAGAACTGGATGCTGTAAGCGAGGGATATAGCCAGTATAAAACCGGAGATACGTTTACGCAAAGTGAGGCGAATAAGATTTTTGACGAATGGCAGAAAAAGAAATAAGCTGGACACGACGTGCATTGCAGGGGAAGATGGCGATTATGGACTATTGGTATCAAGAAACCGGTACAGTTGACTATTTGTTAAACCTTGACGCACTCTTTTCATCTACTTTAGAATTATTAACAACTCTCCCGAGAATTGGACCTTTATTTGACGGAAAACGTGATTCGATATGTCGTAATCAAAGATTATAAAATCTATTATACGTTTGATGGCAGACATTTGATTGTTCTTGCAATCTGGGTTACAAGGAGAGATCACAAATCATTCACAATTTAAGTTACGCCTGCCCAAAAATCATTATCCGCTTTTCGGAAATCATTTTCAGAGAACTAAAAATTGATAGATATACGTAATAATCTGAGTTCGATTCTTAAATGCAGATTATGATTTTGATGCTTGTCCAAAAAGGGCGTCATCCCGTACCTCCCCATCGGGATCCCTTCGGGAGATGCGGGATCTCATTCCGTTGATATGGATTGGAGATGCCACGCCATGGCGTGGCATGACAGTATGGATAACATTTCTGCAATTTCGCGTTCTTTTTGGAAGGATCGGTCTTTTATTGACTGTATTCGACATATTATGAATCGAGCTCAGGTTTATAGAATTCGTAAACCGCAACTCTACCAGGTAGCCGACTGAAAAACGCAGACTCTGACTGGCAGGTTGATGCTAATGAATCAAATTAAAGATCCGGTCAAATCTTGGGAGCCATCGCTCTTTATCCCATGAGAAGTAGATCAGGCTGGCTTTTCCGACAATGTGGTCGTCAGGTACAAATCCCCAATAGCGGCCGTCTTCACTGTCGTCGCGATTGTCTCCCATCACAAAGTAATAATCCTTTTGAATGGTATATTGGTTGGTCTCTTCTCCGTTAATCTCGAACTGATCTCCGTTTTTACGGACCGTATTTCGCTCGTATCGCTGAAGTATATCCTGGTAGATATGCCAGTTCTCACTGGTTAGCGTCACCTCTTGACCTGCCTGAGGCACCGTAAACGCCTCCATATTATCGTGGTTAATAAAACCGCTTGAAAAGTTGAACGGCCGCCGGCTGAACTCGTCAAAGTCCTCGGGCAGCACAAATGGCTGAACGGACACAACTTCTGCCCAGCCCTCAACCGTGGACGCAATCTCGTCGGTCATATTGATGATGTGCACGCCGTTACCGCTTTGGACAATCCTGCCGCCTACATCACGAACTTTGGACGGACTTAATCGAATACGCTCCCGAACCTGTACGCGGTAGTGCCGCATCATCGTGTTAAAATCTTCGGCCTCTGACCCGTTGACGTAAAGCATTTTGTCATCCAACCGAAGTTCATCGCCCGGCATACCAACAGCCCGCTTAATGTAGTTTGTTTTCATCGAGATAGGAGCGACATCTATCGGGTAGTTAAATACAATAATGTCATTTCGCTCGATATCAGTATAACCCGGAAAGCGAAACCACGGCACGTCTACACCCGGCAGGTACATTTCCGTAAACGGTAGAGACAGCGTCATTGGCGTTCGCGGTCCGTACGCCAGCTTCGATACGATCAGGAAGTCTCCCGTGAGCAAGGTTTTTTCCATTGATGGCGTCGGAATCCTGTAGGCCCCAAAGAAAAAAGTACGCAATATAATTGCGGCAATTGCGGCCCAAAGTAATGCGTCGAGCCACTCCCTGGCCCAATGTTTTGCCTTACTTTCTTCTTCTTTTGTCTTTTTTGGGTCACTCGCCCAGAAACTCTTCTTCTTGGATGTACCGGCTTTTTTTTTGCTCAACGTAGATTGTGATAATTAGTTAAAAGAACTGGGTCTGTCGATAATTTCCCTTTCAAACTCACCATTGCTGTACGTTACCTGATACCATTGATCGCGCTCAGGGGAGAAAAAATAGTCGCTGAATGCTGCAAGTGAGTCTCCTTCTTCCATCAGCATGCGGGTGAATGTTCGCTTTACCTGAGGCATCAAATCAATATAACGGCTCGCTCCTACATAGACCAATCCGTTTTCAAACGGCCCGTCGAGGTCGAGTACCATCATCGGTATCTCGCCATCAATAATAAACCAGTACTCGAACTGAACGGCTTTGCCGGGGCGGTAATTTTCTGTGTTAATCAGATCTTCGATACGCTGTGTAGGATCGCCGAATGCAGCCTGCAGCCGTGAGCGGAGCTCAATAGTCGGAATTCGGTCAATTGTTGTCGGGTTATAAAGCCCCTGACCGGTCCAGTTAATATTGGAGAATCGATCCTGGAATTCAGTCCGGTCAGCCCGGTCGACTTTCAGAATCTCAGGATCTTCAAACTGAGCTGAAGCCTGGTTAGGAATGATTACTGCGAGCAGTAGTACACTCAGAAAATAAAATATGCGTCGTTGCTTCATCATCATCATAGGGTAAATCAGTCTTCGTCCATGGATAAAACGGCCAGAAACGCTTCTTGTGGAATCTCCACTGAACCTACCTGCTTCATCCGTTTTTTACCTTCTTTCTGTTTTTCAATCAGTTTTCGCTTTCGGCTGATGTCGCCGCCGTAACATTTGGCGGTCACATCTTTACGCAGGGCGCGGATAGTATCTCTCGCTATAACACGAGAACCTATGGCGGCCTGTATTGCTACTTCATACTGTTGCTGAGGAATAAGTTCCTTAAGCTTCGCACAAATCTTGCGCCCCTGTTCATAGGCGTTGTCGCGATGGGTGATACTTGAGAGCGCATCCACCGGATCACCATTCAACAGGATATCTAAACGAACCAAATCCCCTTTTCGGTATTCAATAAATTCATAATCGAGGGAAGCATACCCGCGGGTCCCGCTCTTCAGCTTATCGTAAAAATCAAACACGACCTCCGCCATCGGCAGCTCGTAGGTAATATCCACGCGATTCCCCTGCATAAACAGCTGGTTCACATATACACCGCGCCGGTTTTGGCAAAGTTTCATCACAGGGCCAATATAATCAGCCGGCGTAATGATGCTGGCCTTAATGTAGGGTTCCCACACAGTTTCAATCTTACCGGCATCGGGCATCTCGCTCGGGTTATCAACCTGCACACGGTTCTTCTCGCCCTTGTAGTCGGTTTCAACCTCATACTGCACGTTGGGCACCGTTGTGATGATATCGATATTAAACTCACGATCGAGCCTCTCCTGCACAATTTCCATATGGAGAAGTCCCAGGAAACCAGCCCGGAAACCAAAGCCAAGCGCTTTTGATGTTTCAGGCTGATAGGAAAGCGACGCGTCGTTGAGCTGCAGTTTTTCGAGAGCAGAGCGCAGATCTTCAAAATCATCCGATTCGGTAGGAAAGATTCCGCTGAACACCATCGGTTTCGACTCTTTGTAGCCGGCAATAGGCTCATCAGCGCCTTTCTTCTGGTGCGTGATAGTATCACCCACACGGGCGTCCTGCAAAGTTTTCACACTTCCGATGACGTATCCCACATCTCCGGCTTTCAGTTCTTTACATGGCCTTTTCTTAAGCTCCAGATAACCAATCTCTTCGGCGTCATACTCCTTATCTGACGCCATAAAAAGAATACCATCGCCTTTTTTCAGGGTCCCTTCCATTACCCGAACGTATGCAATAGAGCCGCGATAGGTGTTGAAAATAGAATCAAAAATGAGAGCCTTGAGCGGCTTGTCTACTTCCTGCTTTGGGGCAGGAACACGTTCTACGATAGCCTCCAAAAGATCTTCCACTCCTTCACCGGTTTTACCCGACACATGCAAAATATCTTCTGCATCACATCCGATCATATCGATAATCTGCTGCCCCACACCTTCCACATCGGCGCCGGGAAGATCAATTTTATTCAGGACAGGAATAATCTCCAGATTCTGATCAACCGCCTGGTAAAGGTTTGATATCGTTTGCGCTTCAATACCCTGCGCCGCGTCCACAACCAGTATGGCGCCTTCACACGCTTTGAGTGCGCGGGATACCTCATAGGCAAAATCTACGTGACCCGGTGTGTCGATCAGATTAAACACGAACTTTTCCTTGTTGGGACGGGTATATTCCATCCGTATTGCGTGGCTTTTAATCGTGATGCCACGCTCTCTCTCAAGATCCATATCATCGAGAACCTGCTCCTGCATCTCGCGCTCTGTAATCGTACCTGTCTTTTCAAGAAGGCGATCGGCCAGGGTGGACTTCCCGTGATCAATATGGGCAATGATGCAAAAATTTCGAATCTGGGTCATAGTTTCAGATGGGCTGAATTCAAAGAAGCCTTAAATATACGGATTCAGAACGGGCATTGCACTCTTTTCGTGCGTGCTCTCTTGAGATTTTCTACTCTTTGGTTGGGCTTAGCAGTTCTATGTGAAACCGGAACTTCTCATCTTCTAAAGTCATCGTATCGTAGATTTCACGAATAAGTTCAAACACCACGCCTGTTTCCCCTTTTACGCTTGTCGACAAATAGTTCACATCCACCTCAACATCATGCTGAGCCACAAATTCAAGAAGGTCCTGAACTTTTTCTTTTGGGTGATCGGTGTAAAGCGGGATGTAGGTAAACTGAGCAATTGTCTTCATAAAAGTAATTCGTAATAATATTTAACTATCTATAAGTGCTCCGTTCATCATCATCGCAATTATGCTTATATGATTAGGAACAATGTGCGTCTTTAGCCTATAAAATAGCCTGAATATATACCAAAACACAAAAGAAAGATATTTATGAAAAGGCTATCTGTTAGCCTTCTAACTATCCTTGTATTAATTATCTCAACTACGGCGTGCGGCCCGCCTGAAATTGCATCAACAGGTACGTTACAGGATGCAATAACCGATGCACCTGCAGCTTACGAATCGGTACTTATTGATATAGAAGAGGTTCGTGTTCATATCGACTCGGAAGCAGAGGACGAATATGACGGCTGGCGAACTATTAACGATCAGCCGATTAAGGTAGATTTGCTGAATCTGACCAACGGTTCAACCGAAATTCTCGGTGAGGCAGAACTTGAACCGGGCATATACAACCAAATGAGACTTATTCTGGGTGATGAAAACGAACTTGTAATCGGGTGGCAAAGCATACCCCTCACCACGCCAAGTGCTCAGCAATCGGGCCTGAAACTGGCTATCGACGCAGAAATCGAGAGCAACACAACCTACACTCTCCTGCTCGATTTTGATGCATCGAGATCGATCGTACAAGCTGGAAATTCAGGTATGTATCTGCTCAAACCAGTTATTCGAACCGTGAATCTTGCCGAAAGCGGCGCAATAAGCGGTGAGATTAACCCGGCTGATGCACAGCCCTGGGTCCACGCCATTGCTGAAGCAGACACGGTTGCCGGCACACAGGCAACAGCCGAAGGAGACTTTCTCCTGATCGGGCTCACAAGCGGAACATACGACCTTTCAGTTACTCCGGCTGATGAAGAACTAAGTCCTACGGTTATGCCAAATGTAAATGTGATTGCCCCCGATACAACGTCTGTTGGAACTATTGACTTGCTAAGTATCGAATAACGGCATTAAAAAAATCTTATGAGATACACAGGCCGGGTTCACATCGAATCCGGCCTTTTTTTATGGCAACTATTTTTCTTCATCTGGATTCATCACTCCACTATTTCTTGTCGGTTCCTTTTTGTATCTGCGTTCAATGGGACAATAGAAGTCCCATTTCACTTTTCAGTGTACCGGAGGCTACTTTCATGACCCGTTTCGCGACGTCTACACACCACTGAACCATCAAGCGAAGAGTCGAACCAGTCTTTCCGGAACCTTAACCAATCACTCAAAAAAAGTACGGTTTTGGATTGGGTCGTTATAAAAAAGGTTTTGGTTGTTACCTTTCCTGAAGTTCGTCTTTAGTCCAGGAAGGTTTTTTCCGTAAATCCAGAACAGCATAAACGTCTACGGAAGCATTTTCATCCTTATAATAAATTGCAAATGGGAATTTTTGAGAAAGCTTTTTAAAAAACCCAAGTTCGGATCGATGAATTCCTGCAGTAACGGACAGTTTTTCTATATCAGCTAATAGGTTTGTTGCGAAATATTCACCAGCTCCCGGCTCCTGTTTTTCATAAAAGTCAAAAGCCTCTTCCAAGTCTCTGACAGCTTCTTCAAGAATGACGACTGTTTTCATCTGATTTTCTTTTCAGGCGTTCTTTCACTTCATCTATATCCAGAAAATTTGCATTGCCTGAGGTTACTTTATCTTCTCTTGATTTCAGAATTGTTTGGTGCCAGTCGGGTGATTGAACATACCCTGAGACTGAGATTGACTCCCAAATCTTTTCGATCGTCTCTAAACGATCAGAAACGCTCATTTTTTCGATATCTTCTTTTGAAATCATGGCTAAAAATAGTTCAAAATGAGAGGAAATAAAAGCATTACAACAGATACAAGCATTTCCCAAATTGAAAGCCCCGTTTATTTTAATTCGGTTTAGCGCCTGCAAAACACCTGGTGAAACGTTAGAATAGTTCCTGAAAATGTAATTTGTGAAGTAACGCTCAGACCTCCAAGGTTTCAATAACCCTTGAGGTCTTGTTACGAACTCGAACCCCAGATCCGCAATGTCTCACAAAGACATTGCGGATCTTGTTTTCAAGGCAACTGATCAGTCCCACCATAAATGGTATTTCTCTCCATCTCTCAGTCTCTCACCTCCTGTCACATCATCATGCGGGCAATTTCAATTCCGAACCCTGCTTTTTCTACTATTTTGTAACCAATCACGTTCACGATACTTCTGACTATATAAAACATCATCAATTATGAGTAAAATGACCTACATCGTTCTCACATCCATCCTGTTTGCAACGGCTAATGCCTGCACCACCGGAATAGAAGATCCGCCGGTTGACGATCCTGAAGAAAAAGAGACCTACTTCCAGCCCGGTGAATATGGTGGGGAGCCGTTACCGGGTTCTGAACGTCTATTCTGGATCAGTCCCAGCCCCGACGGTGAAAAAATTGCTCTGATCCGTGAACGCACTCCAGGGGAGTTAGACCCTCTTTATCAACTATGGATTATGGATCGAAATGGAGATAATCCTAAGCTCATAACTTATAACACACGCGGTGTTGACTGGCATCCTTTTGAGAATAATATTTCATTCACATTCAATCCTCATTCAACACCTTACTTATACGCTTTTACTTTAAACCTGGACTCTTTTGAAATAGAGCTTCTTAACAGTAAAGAAGACCAATTTTTTAATAAATATACTTCATCCGCACGTGGATGGTTTAATGACGGAGAGAGGTTACTCTATGGGGTACATGGAAAAGCATACCAGCAAGAATATGCAAGGGGAACTTATATATTAAATACTGTTGATACAAGCCATGTTGGCCCGTTAAATGAGTTTTTCCAGGGATCATTATTAGGTAACAATGAAAGATGGATAGTTGGAATCCAATACACTACTAACAACTTGAGTGCAAACATGGCACTCTACAATTTTGAAACTGAAGAACATACCTGGCTAACAACTTACAACACTGATAGTGATTCCCTCCGCAGATATACAAAATATCCCGTTCCAAATCCGTCAGGGCCAGAAATCATCCTCCCAAAGTTTGTGGATAACGCCTGGCAGTTGTTTCAAATAAACCAGCATGGAGAGATGGTAAGGCAGCTTACGGAGATGGGAGGCCACGAGGTACGCTGGGTACGTGAACACGACTATTTTATTTTCAACCGTGATACTCATAAAGGAGAAGGAGCGAGCTACATCCCGTTAAAGTACAATTTTTCAACCGGAAACCAGGAGCCGCTCTGGCCAAGTCAGCCCGATTCAGTTCCTGACTTTCCGGATGTTTCCACACAGGATCCGATCCATCTGATTGATCATGTGCCTTAACCCGTCATCAAACCCATCAGCTACAATACGGTACGAGCTGCCAGAAAAGGCAGATGTAACATTGTCAGTTTACAATATGCTTGGCCAGCGTGTAGCAACTTTAGTTGATGGTGAAATTCAACCCGGTCGGCATGACGCTGTGTTTGACGCCTCGGCCCTCTCGAGCGGCAACTACATTGCCCGGTTTACCGCCATCGGAACATCGGGTGAGGCGTTTGAAGAGTCGATGAATATGCAATTGGTGAAGTAACTTTAGTTAGAACTGAAAGGTTTTATTTCTAATTCAAACCCAAGATTCGCAATGTCTCCAAATGACGTTGCGGGTCTTTGTTATTTACACTCCATCAAAATTCGTTATTTTTTCAACAAAGAACATAGCAGTCATGAATCAAAATGATTTCTCTAATTGCCTTTTTACTTCTGCTTCTGGTATCAGAAAATCTGTCTGCACAATCAAACGATAATTCAGGTGCCTCCATCACACAGCTTCAGCTCGAAACCATGTCAATATTTAGCAGCCCGGCGGTACTTGTCAGGGCTGAACGATCAAGAATCCGGCAGGATGGGTGGTCATACGGCTTTGCAGTTGGCGGGCTTCTGGCAGGAGCAACCAATAAGCAGGAGCGGTCAGCCGACCGGCTTGATCTGATGCTGTACGCCGGCTTGGTGTTCGGGCTGCATACGTACGTAAATGAAAGAACTGTTTTTTACAGCGAGGCAACCATCTCACTCTCCTTTCTGGATTACTACTGGCGCAGAGACCAAATGGCCACAAACACTAATTTTGCCACATTGCTGCAGCCTGAACTCGGGTTTAGGCTTGATCTGTCAGAGAAATATCAGATATCTGTTGGGACGTCACTTCTCTACGGAGATTTTATGTACAACAGCGTCCTGTTTCCCGACAGAGCCCGGAATTTCTGGGGATTCCCGTCCCTGTCTATATCACTTTCTACAATTCGATAGTCTTTATAAGACATACAAAAATAGTACAACCGATGCAGAAATAGAGTTTCCGCAGATCCGCAATGTCTCACAAAGACATTGCGGATCTCTCATTTGGCAACAGCATCAAGCATCATATAAATGGAATGAAACTCCTCCCCACTCCTGTTTCGTATTCCGTTGGTTTTAAAAAAGCGAAATCCATATCTTGAATTCTGTGAAAAATTTTATGCCATATTCTTCTCTCCATCACCATTGCCATCGGGGCAACCATGAGCATGTTGTGCACTGAAACTACATATTTCACGCACTGTCCTCCCTCTGTCCATTGCTATTATTCAACTTAATTTATGACTGTCTGATTTTCTTATGAGAACACTTGATTCATCTACTTCACTGCGTATTGCCATCCAAAAAAGCGGTCGGCTGACCGACAAAACGATCTCACTGCTTGAAGGCGTCGGGCTTAAATTTGACGACTATAAACGGAGCCTTCTAGTAAAATGCCGAAACTTTGATGTGGAGCTTCTGCTGATACGGGATGACGATATCCCTGAATACGTACAGGATGGCGTGTGCGATCTTGGGTTCGTCGGAGCCAATACCATAGCTGAAGACCAGGCAGACGTGACTATTTTGCGCGGTCTGGATTATGGCGTCTGTCGGCTCTCCCTGGCAGCCCCAAAAAATGGCCCCATCAAAACAACAAAAGATTTTGCCGGAAAGAAAATCGCGACCAGCTACCCGGTGCTCACCCGCAACTATTTTGAGGAAAAAGGTATTACGGACGTCTCTATTGTGACGCTTTCCGGGTCGGTTGAAATTGCTCCCCGGCTTAAGATAGCCGATGCTATTTCCGATCTGGTCTCCACCGGTGGCACGCTGAAAGCCAACGGCCTCGTAGAGCTGGATAAGATTTTTGATTCCGAAACCCAGCTGGTTCAAACCAACAAGCCCCTGTCTGAGGGTAAACAGGCGCTGATTAATAAAATGCTTCAGCGCATTGAGGGGCATAAAACAGCCGCTGAAAGCCGGTATATTATGATGAACGCTCCGGAGACCGCGGTACCCAAAATCAAAGACCTGCTTCCATCCATGAAAAGCCCGACCGTAATGCCACTGGCTGACAACGGCATGGTTGCTGTTCACACCGTCATCCCGATCGATACGTTCTGGGAAGTGATGGAAAAACTAAAAGCGGCCGGAGCCACCGATATTGTGATGCTGCCCATTGAATCGATGATCGTTTAATAGATTGGAGAAGTGAGTCATGAGTCTCAAGGAAAATTCTCAAGACTCTGGACTCAAGACTCTGGACTCAAGACTCTGGACTCTGGACTCAAGACTCATGAATATGAAAACATACACTTATAACGACCTTAGTCCCGAAACTATCGCCTCGCTGATACAACGTCCAAAAATGGATTTTGCATCCGTCTTCGGGACCGTGCAGCCGATCCTGGATGATGTGGAAGCCGGGGGCGACGGTGCCATTCAGAAATACACCAAAAAATTTGATGGCGTAGCTCCTCAGTCGGTTGCGATGGATCCTAACTCCGTGTCGGTTTCACTCGATCCCGCCGTTAAAGAGGCAATCGACACAGCCATGCAGAATATCTACCGCTTTCACCGGGAGCAGTTTTCGATGGAACTTGAGGTAGAAACGATGAACGGCGTAGTTTGCAGTCGCGTCGCCAAGCCAATTGAGCGGGTAGGACTCTACATTCCCGGCGGAACCGCTCCCCTGCCCTCAACAACCATGATGCTGGGGGTACCGGCTATGATTGCAGGATGCAGCACAATTGTAATTGCCACACCTCCGGATGAAAATGGCAATGTACCGGAGTCCATTCTGTACATTGCACAAAAAATCGGTGCGAAGACCGTTGTGAAGGCCGGTGGTGCCCAGGCAATCGCCGGAATGGCGTTTGGAACCGAATCCATCCCCAAGGTTGATAAGATTTTCGGACCCGGCAATCAGTATGTCACCGCCGCTAAAATGATTTTGCAGAACAGTGAAGCGATGATCTCCATCGATATGCCGGCAGGCCCGTCGGAAGTATTGGTCATTGCTGATGAGACAGCTGATCCGGAGTTTATTGCCGCCGATCTGCTCTCGCAGGCCGAACACGGATCCGACAGCCAGGTCGTATTGGTGATTACTGAAAGTGCCGATCTCGACACCATAAATAAGGCAACGGCTGAGCAACTGAAGGCCCTGTCCCGCAAGAAATTTGCTTCGGACGCACTTGATAATAGCTTTACGGTTATGGTCGAATCGTCACAGCAGGCAATGGAATTTTCAAACCAATACGCACCTGAACATCTGATTATTAACACCAAAGATGCCGAAGAGCTATCGGAGAGCGTGCACAATGCCGGATCGGTCTTCATCGGCCAGTGGACGCCGGAAAGCATGGGTGATTACGCATCAGGCACCAATCACACACTGCCAACCTACGGCTATGCAAGAATGTATAGCGGTGTATCACTCAACAGTTTTCAGAAATTCATTACCATGCAGACGATTTCCAAAGAAGGGCTGATAGCTCTCGGCCCCACGGTTGAAATACTTGCTGATGTTGAAGGACTTCAGGCTCATAAAAATGCGGTGAGCCTGAGGCTGGCAAAGGTAAGAAATGAGATTTTAGAAGTGAAAAGTGAAAAGTGAAAAGTGAAGAGGAAGAAGTGAGAAGTGAGAAGTGGAAAAGTGCGAAATAATATTCCCCTCTCGAGAGGGGACAGACAATGCAGCGTTCAGCGAAATTGTCAGGGGTGTGTCCAATGTGGTCAGAGACCCAGTCACCAATATTACCCTTCAACCATTATTACACTTCAGTGTCGTCATACGGCTTCGCCTTTTTCGCACTACATTTTCTCTATCGAGTGAGAATTTCGGAACCATTATAATTACTGTTTAATCAAATAAGCCAAATACTCTATACATGCCCAAAACTAACATCGAATCACTTGTCCGCGAGAATATCCGCAACCTGACGCCCTACCGGAGCGCGCGTGACGACTTTGACTCAGGGATTCTTCTTGACGCCAACGAAAACAGTTTCGGGTCCACAGTCCGCAATTCACTCGATCTGCACCGTTACCCGGATCCCACTCAGGACCAGCTTCGTGAGGTCGTTGCCAACTATCGCGGCGTTGATGTTGACAACCTGTTTCTCGGTGTTGGAAGTGACGAACCGATTGACCTGCTGATGCGCATTTTTTGCGAACCGGGTGAAGATTCGATCATCACCACACCGCCGACATACGGCATGTATAAGGTATCAGCGAACATTAATAATGTAGGCGTGAAGGAAGTGCTTCTAACCGAAAAATTTCAGCTTCAGCCCGATAAAATCCGTGACGTTGCGGATGAGACAACCAAACTTCTGTTCCTCTGTTCGCCAAATAATCCCACGGCGAACGATATGAAACGAACCGATCTTCTGAAACTGGCGACCTCCTTTCCCGGCATTATCGTTGTGGATGAGGCGTATATTGATTTCAGCCGACAGGAGTCGATGGCGGGGATGGTGCAACAGTATCCGAACCTTGTGGTGCTGCAAACATTTTCAAAGGCATTTGGCCTGGCGGGTATTCGGCTGGGCGTGGCCATTGCCAATCCTGAGATCATCAGCTACATGATGCGGGTGAAGGCTCCGTACAATATCAACAAACTGACGGCAGATACAGCGCTGAAATCGTTTGACAATCGGGAGCTGCTCAAATTTAATATCAAAAAAATCCGCGAAGAACGGGAGTATGTGGCTCAACAGCTACAGCACAGCGATGCCGTAGAGAAGGTCTATCCGTCTAACGCGAACTTTCTGCTTTTTAAAATCAAACATGCGAAAGAAGTGTACCAAAACCTGGCCAAGCTGGGTGTTATAGTGCGCTATCGCGGCAATGAGCCGCTTTGTGAGGACTGTCTTCGGGTCACCATCGGCATGCCGGATGAAAATGTCAGATTCCTGAAAGCATTGAAAGATGTTGTGGGGTAACTACTCCCCCTTATTAAAAGGGGACTTAGGGGGATGTATATTGTGAGATCTTTATACTATATATATCCCAAAAATGAAATAGTTCTCCCCTTGAGGGTAGACGGCCAAATGCCGTATGATCGGTATTTGACCTGAGGGGTGTTCACGCAGTTGGAACCAAGAACATAACACCCCACTGTATCTCCCCTTTTTTAGAGGAGAGTTGATTCAAAAAAATAAAATTTAACACATGAAAATCTACATACATTCATCTGCTCTTTCATCGGACAATGACAACCTTCTGCCTGAAGGAGCTCTTTTTGGCATGAAATACCTGGAGGAAGCGGAATTTGATCTGAGTTTTGACGTTGATTCACTCAGTGATGCTCAACAGGCTCTGATTGAAAATGAATCAATTAGTAACGTTGGATTTAACCAAAATGAAGCAGACAGCCACATCAAACAAGAGGATGATTTCCTGTTTGAGTCTGAGGGAGACACTATCGAAACGGCCGGCAAATGGACAGATCTAACCCGATCCATTTTGTTTCCCACCAGGAGAGCAGAGATCAACCGGAATACAAAAGAGACCCGGATATCGGTTGCTATTAATCTTGACGGCACCGGTGAGAGCAACATCAGAACGGGACTTAAATTTTTTGACCATATGCTTGACCAGATAGCCCGCCACGGACTGATTGATCTGAATATCACCTGTGATGGTGACCTTGAGGTGGATGAACATCACACAATTGAGGACACAGCTATAGCCCTGGGGCAGGCGATACGTCTGGCAATTTCTGAAAATAAAGCCGGAATTCAACGCTACGGGTTTGTGCTGCCAATGGATGAGGCGCAGGCCACAGTGGCCATCGACCTGTCTGACCGTCCCTATCTCAGGTGGGATGTAGACCTTACCCGTGAATATGTGGGCGATTTTCCAACTGAGATGTTAGAGCATTTTTGTTATACGCTGGCTATGAACGTAAAGGCAACTCTGCATGTTACAGCAACCGGAAAAAATGAACATCACGTCATTGAATCCATATTTAAAGGGCTTGCGAAATCATTACGGTTTTCAATAAGCCGAAATGAGCGCATCCGGGGAATATTACCCACAACAAAAGGAACAATTTAGTTAGTGAGTGAAAAGGCAAAAGTGAGAAGTGAAAAATCTCCCTCGAGGGGAGTACCAACGCGTTTTTTTGCGTTGGGATAGGGTGTCCCATTTAATTTTCAGACTTATTGATTGTATTTAAAAATCTAATGCTTGAAATCAGTTTTTCACTTTTACCTTCTCACACTCTCACGTATCACTTTTACAGACCTTAATTAATGATAGGTATTATTAAATATCAGGCAGGTAACTTAGCGTCCGTTGCAAATGCATTAGAGCGACTTGGGTCGGAGTATATTATTTCTGATGACATCGCTGAGTTAAAAAAAGCTGATGGAATTATCTTTCCCGGTGTAGGGCACGCAGGTGCCGCAATGGACGATCTGCGCTCACGCGACCTGGATGTTTGGCTGAAAAATACGAAGAAGCCGGTTCTTGGCATCTGTCTCGGCATGCAGCTTCTTTACGAATCATCAGAAGAGGGTGACAGCCTCACCCTGGGACTGATTCCCGGCCGGCTGAAGAAGTTCGACTCCTCCCAGGCAAAAGTGCCTCACATGGGCTGGAACCAGTTTGACGTAAAGGTGAACCATCCACTCATTTCCGGTATCGACAAACACAAATTTCTTTATTACGTCCACGGGTATTATGCGCCGGCCAACGATCACACTCTGGCCTCTTGCAACTACATTAACGATTTTGCCGCTGTGGTTGCCAAAGATAACTTCATGGGCGTTCAGTTTCATCCCGAAAAATCAGGTCATGTCGGGTCGCTGCTGCTTCAGAATTATTTGAATATTGTAAAAGACCTCTCAGTAAAAGAGTAATTATTACCTGTGCCTAAATCACCCCATTCGTCTGTGTTTTTCAATCTGGTAAAATTGTTAATTTCAGAACGGCGAAGCACTAATAAACTCAAAACTCCACTCCTATACCTCCTTTGAATCCCATATCTTTGCCTCACAAACCCTTCATCCAAAATTAGTTTCTTTAAACAAATATGACCATTATCCCGGCCATCGACCTGCTTGACGGACAAGCAGTACGCCTTCAAAAAGGCGATTACGATAAAAAAACTGTTTACAACGAGAACCCTCTTGAAGAAGCCCGAAAATTAAAGGCCGCAGGATTTAACCACATTCATGTTGTGGATCTCAACGGTGCAAAAAGCGGTCAGTTTGAAAATCTTCCTATTATTAAAACGATGATCACTGAGCTGGGTCTCTCCGTTCAAACCGGTGGCGGTGTGCGATCACGGAAAGATATTGATCGCCTGCTGGATACAGGTTTGAAAGGTGTAATCTGTTCCTCCATGGCCGTGAAAAAACCGGCCGAGTGGATGAAAGCGGTTGAGGATCATCCGGATCAAATGATTCTCGGTCTTGACCTGAAAGACGGTAAAATGGCCTACGGCGGCTGGCTTGAAACGAGTGATGAGCCAATCGAAGAGTTCATCAACCCGATGGTTGACGCCGGCTTAAAAACAGTTCTCAGTACCGATATCTCACGCGACGGTATGCTCAGCGGCCCCAATCTGGAGATGTATGCCGATCTTCAAAAACGATTCCCACAACTTAACTGGATTGCATCGGGTGGTGTGTCAAATCTTGAGGATCTGGTTGAACTCCGAAATCATAACCTCTACGGTGTGGTAGTTGGAAAAGCGTACTATGAAGGCAACATTCGGCTTGACGAGATGCAGGAGTTGAATCGTTCGGTTTAGTAAAGATCACTTTGGCACCGAATCGATACATTGATAAATCGTTACGTCTTTAAATCGGATATCAAGCAGAGCAGGCTTTTGGAGTTTATTTATTTTTGAGATTGCCGATTTGCGATTTTCGATTTATCCGATCCTTACTTATATACCAACCGAGTCCTTTCTTCAGCTTTTATTCATTAAATCGTAACTCACTTTAAGATTCAAAATCCCATCTTCAGAGGGGACAGAGTCACAAAACACGCGTAGCGTTTGTTTTGGGATTCAGGGGTGTGTCCGAGGGGAGCCGATGCAACGTACTCGCCAAATCCCAATCAACGTCAATACCCATCCGGGCAGGGTTTTGAGATTATTTGATTTGCGATTTTTGAGATTGCCGATTTTCGATTTTTACGATCTAACTATTTTTTGGTTTTTTACTGGCCCCTAAATTTACCCTTCCTTCTACTTTTCTGCATTTGATCCCAACTAATTCCAAGACTCTAAAATCCCATCTCGAGAGGGGACAGAATCACGGAGCGGTGCGCAGCGCCTGTTCAGGGATTCAGGGGTGTGTCCGAGGGGAGCCGATGCAACGTACTCGCCAAATCCCAATCAACGCCAATATCAATCCGGGAATGGTCGTGAAGTTTTTTGATTTTTGAGATTGCCGATTTTCGATTTTTACGATCTAACTATTTTTTGGTTTTTTACTGGCCCCTAAATTTACCCTTCCTTCTACTTTTCTGCATTTGATCCCAACTAATTCCAAGACTCTAAAAT
>Ga0306867_1000579_pt1 | contig 20107 bp, 14 predicted proteins | sample AntRauTorckE6831_FD_190432 | JGI IMG/M metagenome (GOLD analysis project Ga0306867, IMG submission 190432) | Saline lake microbial communities from Rauer Islands, Antarctica - Metagenome Torckler E6 #831 (v2) (version 2) | ecosystem: Environmental > Aquatic > Non-marine Saline and Alkaline >...
CTACTGGAGGGGGTAGAGAATTCTCGATGTGATCGACTGATACTTGATTGTGTTAATTGTAGTTTTACAAGTTAGATAAATTCCAACAGTGGTATTCAGAAGTTCCTACTTATGTCTCGGTATCGATACAGTAAAAGGTAGGCTGCGCACAGTTCAGGGAATTCCACTCGTAAAGATGGTCGGACGATATTCTATATATTAAAGGGCTATTGGCGGACCGATGCACAAATCTGATATGGGATCCGTATTCTCTAAATTCCTTGAATAGCTTCTTTAATCGTGTCTGAATCGAGATTACTCCCGCTGCTAAACTTGGATGAGTAATACTCCTCAAGGGCATTAATTGCGAAATCCACCTCAATTCGTTCCATATCTGATAGTATTAGTTCTATGCACTGTTCTATGCTGTAGTGATTGCGAATCTGATCGATTTGATAATCGAAGTTAGACATATATTTTATATATTTTTCGAGGCTTTGTTCGTCTCGACTCGAATTGGCTTCTTCAGTTTCACACCAGCAATTGCCTGCATGAATGAGGAATGTCCGGGCTGCGTTCAGATGATTTCTCCGTCTTTCATGAAGTGATTCCTCTTGTATAATATAATCGCGCTGAAGATCATGGCATCGGAAAATTGTGCCACCGGCTTTAGATCTACGTTTAACCATTCCCCGTTGATGCAACTCTTTCAATAGTTGTCGAACCTCTGCTGAGGTCCGATCTGTTATTTCACTCAATACATGGGGCCTTAATTCTTGAAGAACACATGAATCTCGAAGAAGCTGTTCTTCATCTATAAATAATTGATCAAGGAGGCTCCTTTCTAAGTATCTCATTAATTCTGGTCGCTTCAGTGGGCTTTCGTCCAAGGCCTCCTCTAAACCTTCTTCATCAGCAATCTTCAATAATTGATCAAGTACAAACGGATGCCCCCGAGTCCGGTTATATAATTCACCTATCAGGTCATCTTCTGGTGAAAATCCTCGTTCATATACAAACTTCTCTGTTGCATACTCATCTAATTCACCTACAGACACCTGCAATATACTTTCAAGTGCATTGGGGATATGCCTTGAAGACCCGAGATACCAAGTTACGTTTTCCGGAAGAGAATCAGCAAATTCTCTGAAAATAGAATTAAAATTCTGCGATTGGTTTTCTCTGAGACATTCTAAATCATACTCGTCTACAATTATAACAATCTTATCATGCTTCTCTGATTCTCTCTCAATAATGTCCAGCGCAAAAGATACAGGATCAATCGTGGTTGTAATATCTTCCCCGGTGTTGAATATTTTTGCTAAAATCCCACCCACTGCAGTACTTCCAATACCTCCAGATGGGTCGATAGCTGCTGATGCCCCCGTTAATGATTTTATTGTTTGTGGCGAAATCTCTTCTCTTACCCGATTTACAACTGATTCTGGAAATTTTTTCTCCCACTCTTTCAAGAAACGTTGTAAGAAAATCTGGACGGTCTCGGGTTCGTTGAAATCATACCAAATAACTGGAGTCTCATCTGATTCGCATTCGGTGGCAAATTTCTCAAGGAGTGTAGACTTTCCAAAACCCTTGGGACCCGAGACAGTGTACATCTGCGCATCCGACTCAGGACGTAAGCCGTTTCGCATGCGGTTCAATTCGGATGTTCTGTTCACAAAAGGGCCCGAGACACTCATTTACCGGAACATCGTTTGAGAAGGTCATAATAACTGTGATGTCAATGGTATTCCCAAACAAATATACGGACAGGGCAACCCTGAAGGATTATCTACTATGTCTGAAAGTTCGGGCGAACAAGACCGGACGGAACTCCCCATCGAACGCGGGTTCCCCATCGAGCGCGTGAACGAGATTGCCGAGAAGGAGGGCCGGGCGAAGATGTACTACCGCCCGATCTACACGATGCACAAATATTGGGCGCGACGCCTCGGCTGTGTTTTCCGTACTATCTCACTCTACACGCTACTCGACGACCCGGAGAAGGTTTCGGTGTTCGAGCCCGGCCACGAGGGGAGCACGCTGGCGTCCTACGCTGATGACGCCAGCGAGTCCGACCTCGACGTCGCCTCGCTGCTCGAACGCGTGGACATGACCGATCCGGAGAGCCTGTGGGAACTGTATCCGAAGGACGTTCGCGTCGAGGACAAGAAGATTCTCGATCCGTTCATGGGCGGCGGTACGTCGCTCGTCGAGGCGTCACGCTTCGGCGCTGAAGTCGTCGGCAACGATCTGAATCCCGTTGCGTGGTTCGTCACGAAGAAGGAACTCGAAGCCGGTCAGACCGACGTCGAAGAGCTTGAGGATGCCTTCGATCAGGTGAAAGAGGATGTCGCCGACGAGATCACGCAGTACTACAAGACGCCCTGTCCGAACGGTGACCACGACGCCGACGTGATGTACAACTTCTGGGTGAAGGAGTTGGACTGCGTCTCCTGTGGGCACACGGTTCCGCTGTTCAAAGACTACCGTGTCGGTAGTGGTAGATATGAAAACAATGATAAATATAATGTCCTCTGTCCGGATTGCGAATCTGTCGTACTCGTTGATGAATGGCGGTCTGAGTGTAGCTGTTCCAAATGTGGAAACGCATTCAACCCGGAAGAAGGAAATGTATCGAGGGGTGCTAAATACAACTGTCCATCCTGTGGACAAAAATATGGAATTATGGACGCCGCGAAGGAACAAGGAGGCTTCGACGAACGTATCTACGCCTTAGAATACTTCTGTCCAACCTGCGATAATGCAGGACAATCAAAGTCGAGTGTGAAAAACTATAAGTCAGCTAGTGAGTTCGACTCCAACCTCTTTTCACAAGCGGCGTCTGAATGGAGAGAATCTGAGGAACTAAGCCAATATGTGCCGGCGGAACCAATTCGGCCTGGATGGTATACCGCTTCAACTCAATTTGAGGGCTCTGCACCGGGAGCGCACGACATTCTAGAACATGGTTTCGATAATTGGACAGATATGTTCAATGACCGTCAGCTATTATGCCTTTCAAAGCTGCTTCAATCAATAGATAGTATTTCTGATCAAAATATTAAAGAATACTTGCTCCTTGCTGCCTCCGAATCACTCCGGTATAACAATATGATGGTATCGTATAATACAAGCTATAACAAAATCGGGGATCTATTCCGTACAAACTCATTTGATCCACCGACATATCCTGTTGAAAATAATGTGTGGGGATCTGAGTTCGGTAGTGGCACTTTCTCTTCGATGTACGATATGGTAAAGTCCGGCGTCGAATATGCGGCTGCCCCAACAGAGCGTTATGTTCAAAACGGGGAAACACAAGAAACGGAATCTTTCTCAACTCCTGTCGGAGAGAACTTCACTTTACATCAGGGAGATATGAGAGCGATTGATGCTGAGGACGAGTTTGATGCAGTAATCACAGATCCACCGTACTATGACAATATTATTTACTCAGAAATTTCTGACTATTTCTATGTCTGGCAACGAGTACTATTATCTGAGGAATATGATGAATTTTCACCCTCTGCTACTCCCCGGGCGGACAGTATTGTTTCAAATCCTGCAGAAGGGAAGGATGTGAGTGTATTTGAGGATGAGTTAAAAGACGGCTTAGCGACGATCCGAAAAGCGCTCCATGATGACGGTACACTCGTATTCACGTATCACCACAGTGATTCAGAGTCTTGGGGTGAGTTACTGGAAGGCCTCTGCGAAGTGGGATTCGAAGTTACCGCGACGTATCCTCTAACAGCAGATATCAATAAATTCACTGAAGGAGAATCTGTTTCCTTTGATATTGCCGTCGTCGCTCGACCTATCGACGACACCGAGCCTGCCTCGTGGAAATCGCTCCGCCGCGAGATATACCGAACGGCCCGTCGCACCCGCACGCAACTCGAAGAGAACCGCGACCTCTCGCGCGGTGATATCGGCGTGATGGAGATGGGCGCGTGTTTCCGCGAGTACTCCAAGCACCACGGGAAGGTGCAGCGCGACGGCGAGATCATGAGCGCCAAGGAGGTCGTCCAGGAGATCTACGGCATCATCCAGGAAGCCAGCGACATCGGCGTCGAAGACGTGTTCATCGACCTGCTGGACACGCCGGACCCCTCGTTCGACGACGTCAACAAGCTCTGCCGGGGGACAAACGCAACCTCGGAGGATCTCAAAGAGACGCGCCTGTACAACCAGGACGACGGCTTCGAACTCGGCACGTGGGACAACGAGAAGCGTCGAGCGTACATCGAGGAGCACGTCAACGGCGACGGCGGCGACCACCTCTCGAACCTCGACAAGCTCCAGTTCCTCCGCTACCGCTACGAGAAGGGGCAGGCGGTCCAGAACTACGTCGAAAAGTGGGACGTCGATGACGACCTGCGCGAACTCGCCGGGCGGCTCGCCGACGTGACCGGCGACGACACGTACACGCGGGTGCTCGGGGATCGGGACATCACGAGCTACTGATTGGACGCCCGCTCGCGCTCGCTTCCGTTTCTCGATCACGGTCGGACGAACTGACTACGGTAATCGTGTCACGATCAGCAAACGGAACGCTCAAGAATCAATATGGAGTGCTTTCGAGTAATCCGTGCGTCCATTTCGCGCCGGCGACGCTACCTACGAGCGATCCATCGCAATCGATGCGAGCACCATCGGTGACATCACTATCACCGTCGCCGTGAGTGCGGATCGTTCCGATGAGCTGGCTATCTTGGACAACATCTACGCTGCGGCCGAAGGACACCCGTTCTTCCCGTTTCGAGACAAATCGCACGACCTGACGTACGAAGACAGCGTTGGGTTCTTCGAGGCAGTCGTTCAGGACAACAGTCAGTATCTGAAATCCACTGCTCATCTCGGCCGGGACGGATCTGACCCAGAACGTATTGAAGCAGTCCAATCTGCTGTTCTCGCTGAACAGATAGGGGTCGAAGATACGCTTGTAATTCTCGACGGGAACGAGGACAAAGCAGAACGGTTTGGGCGTGCAATGATGGGAATCTCAGGTACGTGTCCACCGATGGCGACCTGTATCCAGTCGGAGCTGTACTATCCCGCATCCCTCCTCGCCGACCTCTGTGCGAGTCATCTTGCATACCAGATCGACCATCCCCGCCATTGTTCTGAGGTGACGCCGACTGCCCCCGTAACCAAAGAGGAGTTCAACCATCTCTGGGGGCCGGCATACAACGAGATCGTGAACTCCTCTACTCCAGTGTACACGGAGCCAATTGAACAACGAAGGGCCGAAACCGTTCCAACTCGAATGAACTGTTGGTTCGAGGGTGTGATGGGCGGCGGTGAACCAGTTCAGTTCGAATCCTCTGTCCGGCCGATTGTGCAGTATGCCCGAAGTGAAGGCTATGAAGAACTCGCTACCCGTCTCTCTGAGGTGTAGAAATCAGGTGCGTTTCCTGCGCCCACGTCCGTCTTCGACGCCTATTGGCTTGCGCCGCCAGGCTTGCGGGCCATGGTCACACAGGCTCCACGCAGCACCCCTGCGCTCAACTATAACTACTATACACCGGCATATAGAACTTTGGATGGCTAACTGAGGACAGTCTTGGAGCGAATACCACCCCGGGAACTTTCTACCTCCTCTGACCACACGACCATATGGAATCAGGAAAAAAATCGTTGGAAGAACTGACGACGGCAGGGGTGTTCCACGTTCCGGAGTACCAGCGGTACTACTCGTGGACCGAACCGGAGTGGGACGATCTCTGGACCGACCTATTCACGCTTCCACCGGACAAACAGCACTACTTCGGGACGATCATCATCCAGAAGACCGACGAAACGGAAAGTGGCGGGAGTACCGGTGGGTACGGCTCTTCGAAAAAGAAACCGATCAATCTACTCATCGACGGCCAACAGCGCCTTACCTCGCTCGCGCTGCTGGTTCGTTCGATGACGGAGTGTCTGGAGAAAATCGCACCGGAGACGGATCACGAGAGTGAGATCTTTGACGACATCGAAGAGATGCGCGAGGCCCTTCTCGTTGAGGACAATATCTACCAGCTTCAGTTACTTGACGAGGAGGACAACAAGTACCTCGAATGGTTGCTTACGGGCCACGATGTCCGCGATCCGGAGAGGCCGTCCCAGCGGAAGATGATCGAGGCGAAGGAGTATTTCGACGAGCAACTCGATGACCTCACTGCACGTCCCGATGTCGATCCGGTAGAGGTTGCGACCGAGCTCAAACAGCTCTGGGAGACTATTCTCGAACTCGAACTAATGGTGTACGTCGTTGACGCAGCCAATCCAGAGAAGGCGACACTCATCTTCGACAGTGTCAACGACCGCGGTCGGTCGCTCTCGACGTTCGACAAGACCAAGTCGTTCCTGATGCGGATGGCGTACCTCGCTGCGGACGACGAAAGCGAGGCACAGGCGACCATTCATCGCATCCGGCAATTGTTCGGAGAGATGTACAACGATCACCAGACAATGCTGGAGTCACCGTACGTCACTGACATCAGTGATGATGACGTCCAGCGGTACCACTTTATCTCGTACTTTGACTGGTCGAACTCGGACGAGTACAGCGATCCGGCTTTCCTTGATGAGCTGAAAGAACACGTACGCACACTTCGACGGGAGAATCCCGAAGCGTGCTTAGAGTACATCCGGGATTACACCAATAGCCTGGAGCGCGGATTCAATGCGTTATCAAAGGTTCTTGACCGCACCGGAGATGATGAAATATCGAATCTTGTTCATCGCATCCACCGACTCCGGCACGCGACGAAGTTCTATCCGTTCCTACTCAAGGCGTGGCCGACTCTCGATAACGGCGGGAAGCGAGAGCTACTGAACGCGATTGAAACGTACATTTTCCGCGTGTACTCGATGGGGAACCACCGCAGCCACACGGGCGAGTCGAGCCTCTACGTTCGAACCCGCGATATCAGCAAAGACAGTCCCGCGGACGTTTGGGTGAGCAAAGTCGTCTCCCTGATGAATCGATACGAAGACGACTCGCAGTTCCGCCGATCCCTATCTGCTCGTGACCTCTACTCGAAGGCCAGTTCACAGGATCTCCGCTACCTCTTCTACTTCTACAACGAACATCGGGCAGGCAAGGAGGGTGAGCGGGGAGGACCAACGCTCGTGGAAGCGATGAGCAACGAATACACGGTCGAACACATCTGGCCTCAGAGTCCCGAGGACATCCCTCTCAATGACGCTGGAGAACATCCCAGCCCGGAGGCACGGTACGAAGCGAACGTTCACAGACTCGGGAACCTAACACTTGCAAGTAGATCATGGAACTCGAAATGGGGAAATGCTGAGTTCGAGACGAAGTGTGACAAAGGGTACGTAGAGTCAAAACTCTGGGTTCAGTGGGATATCCAGAACGAGTACGACGAGTGGTCCGTTGAAAATATTGAGGATCGCGAGGACACATTAATCGAGTTCGTCTTTGATAAGTGGGCAACACCGGAGACACGGCTCGGCGACGTTGATGAACCTGAAGACGCGATTGACAGACTAACAGAGGAAGAACAGTTCGTACTTCGAGCACTACGTCAGAACACCGGCGGCGCGGTTCGTCGTGTAATCCACGGTGACGTAAGTGAACTCCCCGAATCACCGTTCGACGAACCGAATGCGAACGGAAGGGAGCGAAGCGAGGTCGGTTCGATCCTGAGTCGTCTCCAGAATGTCGGTCTGGCTGAGCAGAACAAACATACGTGGTATCCGACCGACGAGGCGCTTGCAGTCGAACCGATCGCCTGATTCTAACGCACCCCTTTTTGACCCTGCACAATTATTGTAAAGGTAATGGCAGGACCCGGACGGATACCCGGACAGTACAATCTCGTTATCGAGGAGGCCTACGAGACCTTTGAACATCAGATCCCCGTGAAGGAGTTCCTCCAGCGGCTCAAGGAAGATGATGTTCCCGAGAAAGTGAGTGTTGTCGGACTCGCGGATGCCCTGAGTGACGACGACCTGGCGAACGAGATCGCCCGTGAGATGGATCAACGTGCGAACGATCTGGAGTATCAAAGTCCCACAATACAGTTCGTCGTCGAAGGGTCGTTCCACCGAAGCGGGAAAACCTACGACCTCCGATACGACGACGAACTCTATTCTCTCCAGCAGGTCTTCGGTCCACAACTCGAACGGAAAGAAGACGGGGAGTGGCTCGTCGCGCCGTTTTAATCGTCACCAGCAGTGATCACTCTGTCTGTAGTCTGGTCGTAATTGGAAAAGAGGCGCAGAATTGACTGCATTCTATTCAGTATGGTCTTTGAGAGTTCTACTCCGGGTAGTCCCTTTCAAGGCCTGGAGTACTCGTTCTTCGACGGTGTCGCAGGCGTCGGTGTCAACAACAGAGTATCCGTCCTCCCCACTCCTGATCTTCTCTATGAACGCTCTTCTGAATGCAGCTTTCACGGAAGGGTATTCGATGATAGGATCGTAGTGTCTGTCGAAGACATCGTAAAGCGACAACAAGGATTTGAGAGGGAGGAACGCGACCGGAATATCTCCCTTCTCCACATCCTCACTCTGCTCAAACCACTCCTGTACACGAGAGGCTACATAGGGGAATTGGCCTTCGCGGAAGTTATTCGAGACGAAGAGATGGGCGTCCAGTTTTTCATCATCTGAGAGCGAAATTGAGAGAGCACCACCGAGGTTTTCCGTAACCATGTACCAAGCAGCTTTGTTCTTCTCCCCTGCATCGAGATCGTACCCCTTCTTTGTGTACGTGAGTTTTGGGTCGTAACTTGCAATGAAGTACCCCTCGTCTTCAGGAATAACGAGGCAGCCATCGGTTTCTGTTTCGCCTTCTCGACCCCACCGCTCGGTGAAGAGGAACATAAACTTCAGGAGATAGAACACGTCCCGTTCAAATTCGTTGTAATCGTAGTCTTCTTTCAGTTCCTTTCGCTCCTCTTGTGAGAGATCGTCAAACTCGCCTGCTGCACCGCGCTGATGTAGGTCCTGAAGGCGTTCGAACGCTTCATCGGCCCGACCAATGATCCGATTTCTGAACTGGGATCTGCTGTTACGAATCGCTGAGACAAGAAGGTCTTCTGGAGAATCGGTCATCAGCAGGTCGTGTAGGTCAATAGTCCCGAAGTGCTCTCGCCCGTTGAGATACGCTTTCCCGTAAACCACGAGAACCGAATTTAGCAGGTATTGATTAATGCGTCGAGGAAGGCGACCATTTCCGAGACAATAGTTGATGTACTCATATCGGTGTGTGTTGGCTTCTTTTCCTGCACTCGCCACTTCTTGGAATGTGGATCTGATGTAGTCGTTATGTTTCGTCTCATACGCATCAATTGAGACGTTTAAGAAGTTGATGCCATTATCTGAAAGCGTATCACTGGTCTCTTTCAGTGACTCAAATGCTGCTTCATGGATCGCTTCATCGTCAACGCTGACCTCTCGTCGGATCTCATCCCTGAAGCTATCTCCTTCACATTTTTCGCATTCGTCCGGTTTTTCTTCCTCATATACCTCGTGACAGCGGTAGCACTCAAATGTGTCAATTTCGGTTACTTCGATGAATCTGTTCAGAAGGGACTGTTCTTCCTCTGGCAAATCCTCGAAATATCGGTTATACGTATCAACTGCCCCAGTGAGAATTTGGTGGAAGATGTATGAGTCCCGTAACTGGACATCATACGGGTAGATGTTGTCAAACGAGATACCTAGCTTGTCCTCGATCAATAATTGAATTGCTTCCTTTTCTGACTCGGGAAGGTACCGATCCTGAATCTCAAAGTAAAATCCTGTTTCCTCACGCTTTACTTTCAGTTCGACCTTCTTCCCTGTCTTGTTGTGGTTGAATCCGAGATGGGACAGTTCGGATAGGCTCTGTAGATCGACTAGTTCCTGAAAGACGGCTTCCGAGTTGAGATCGTTGCGAACTCCCGTAGGGTTGCTGAGAGAGAGGGACGATCCATCGGGGAGATAGGTTCGTTGGAACTCTACCTCGGTGAGTGTGAGCGCTTCAATCTCATCGTTGAAGATCGACGCAAGTCCATCGATGACGTGCTGAGTCGTTTGTGATCGCTCTATTCTATTAACCCCCTCACTATCCGTGAAGGTTTTTGAGAATTTCTTGATTCGACTCTTTGCTCCTCGTACCTCTATCTCACCACCATCGTCTTTCCGAACGAATAGTGGGTGGGCGCGCTCAAACAACCGACTTCGGACACGGTCGTCTTCCCGAGTGGTCACACGAACTTCTTTACTCGGCCACACCAGTGTAAGACCGTCAACCAACTTCTCGACGAAGAGGCCCTCATCTTCGAGCCGTCGAAGTTCGTCCTCGAAATTAGTTTCCACCCGGAAACCACTGCCACCGCTGCTCTTTTGCGCCCATTTTTCTTCTGCCCAGATGGTGAGTAGAATCTGTTGTGCGCGATCTGGTGATTGGTCCTTTAATTCTACGAGTAAGTCGTCGATTGATTCAAATCGGGAGTCAATACGTTTCGCTCGCCCAACGTAGAAGTCCGATACAAGATTCTCAAGCGTCCGTTCTGAATCTGGGATATTATCATATTTTTTTCCGAGTAGCAGACCCCAGAACCCGTCATCGTTCGAAAGCGGGTCATTTGATGTCATCTTGTTATTCATTTAACTATCTGATTAGTGTGAAACCAGGTATAAAGAGACTGTCGAACGAACTAACATTCAGAGCAGTTTCAGCGGTCCTTCTTTCTCCACTTCACCGGATCCGTTCTGGAGGAAGTAGAGGTCTATCCACTCCTGTCCGTGCTTGCGGTAGAACACCGGTACGCACGTCGTCGTATGCTCGTATCGCTGTTCACAGCGCGTCTCGATCTGTTCTCGCGTCCAGTCGCCGTCTTGCTCTAAGTCGTACCGGTTGCGGACCTCCCACGAGTGCTCGTCGGCGGCAGCCTTGAGAACGCGTAGCGAGAAGTCCCGAGCATCCTTGAACGTGAACGGACCGCTCATCGACTTCGCGTCGCTCAGATCCGTTTCCTCGATACCGTCGAGGCACAGTCGGTTCTCCGCGACGGCGCGGAAGGCTTCGAGTTCGGGTGATCTTGTGACGAGTACGTCGTGTAGATAGGTCTGGATGACGTCGCCGTATCCGTCCAGGGTGAACTCCTGCTCGGGTGAGACGATCTGCAGTTCGGCTCCCGTTTGGGTGACTTGGCGACGCTTCGGTTCGAGAAGCGGACACAGGAACGCGAGCCGGTCAGCGTGGAGAAGGTACGCGTAGCTAAACAGCCGCGACCGGGACGGCGATTCCTTCACCGGGTCGTGGCCTTCCGCGTAGTACTTCGAGTCCAACACGGCCAGCGTCTCGTCGCCCTCTTGTAGCGCGTGGTCCGGTTCGTGGTAGATCTGTCCCTCACCCTCGAACGGGTTCACGGACGGTGACCGAACGGGTGTCACGTCGTCGAGATCGCCGAGGTGGTCGTAGGACTTGATGTACGAGAGCTCGCGCTCGATGACGACCTGGGAGTACTGCTCGAACAGCGACTCCATGTTCAGGACGTAATCTACGACAAGCTCTCGTGGGCCGTCACGAAGTTGCTGACCGAGCGACGACGACATCACGGCCTTGGCGACGTCGAACGCCTTCTGGTAGTACCGTCGCTGCTTCGGAAGGTCGCTGAGTGAGAGGCGTCGATACGCGTCCATTCGGTCCAACCCGCTACCGACACCCATACTCTCCAGGCGTTCCACCTCTCGGTGAACTTCCGAGAAGATGCGGTCGTACGCAGGGTGGTCGTTCTCGTGGGATTTCTGTCGGAACAGTCGAAGCAGCGTCTTTCCGGCGAAGTGGAGCAGCGAGTTCGCGGCGTTGTCGTACTCAGTCTCGTTGCGGATCCAGTGTGGCTCCAACGTCCCGCGAGCGTGGTTCAGGAGGGTCTGTTCGACATCGATCTCACCCCGACCGTCCAGACTGTCGAGCCGTCGGATGACCAAGTCGCGGATGTACCCCTGCCGGTGAATCGTCTCTAACCCGTCGAGGTAGTTGATCGCCAGCACGGCGAAGACGTCGTCGAGATGGATGTCGTCGGAGAGGAAGTCCTGGAGCGGGATCCCGTGATACTCGATAGACCGGTTCTGATCGTAAACGGCCAGCAGCATATCGAAGATGTGCTCCCAGTCGATTTTCGGATCGACCTGCACCTTCGACGACGGCGTGAGACTCACGACGCCGATGATGTCCGTCGCCTCGACGTGGAGTATCTCGTTCTCGTCGCCGTCTACGGTGACCGTGACGACCTCGTACTCCTGCTCGCCGTCGAGTGCCGACTGGCTCTTCGTGAAGACGCCGGGACCCTCCTGTGTGAAAGACGCGCGACGAAGCTGGTCCCCGATGGACGACGGACAGCCCTCTATTCGGATCTCCCCGCGTTCGGGGACGTTGAAGGTGTCTTGCCCGTACTCGTAAACTTCGTCAACGGTGCTCATTACTCGTAGGAGCCCATCTGGCGTCGTTCCTGTTCGAGTTCCCGTTCGGCGAGCTCAGCAGCGGGAGAGAGATCGAACTCCTCGAACTCGCCGTTCATCGCACGGTAGTGTTCCGCAATTCGTTCGATCTGCGGGAACGCGGCGGCGTTCAGGAGTCGCGGAACGATGTACGTCCGGAACGCCTGTCCGACCGCGTCTGTCTGGTCGTACTCGTACTCCCCGCCTTCTCGACAGCCGACACCGAGGAAGACGGCGATGTCGCGGTAATGCATTGGGCCGAAACGCATAATCGATCCTTGCGACGTCGATTCGTGGCCGTGGTTGATCCCCTGGTAGTCCCGCTCAAAGAGACGAAGGAGCTCGGTTTCTCCAAGGTCCGTGTGGTCGGTGACGTGCGTGGTGATCCAGTCTTTGAACAGCTGTCGGCGCTTGTCCTCCTCGTACTCGTCGAGTTCGATCATAGCGAACCGGCGGGTAATCGCGTTGTCGAGTTCGTTCACCGTCCGGTCGGACATGTTCATCGTACAGATGATGTTCACCCGCTCGTCCAGTTCGATAGTCTCGCCCTCGTCGGTCTCGAAGATGGTCTGATGGGGGTTCTCGATGGCGGTGTACAGCGGGCCGAAGATCTTCGAGATGTCGGCTCGCGTGATCTCGTCGAGGATGACACCGTACTCGACGTCGAATCGGCGGGCACGCTGAACGGCTTCGGACACGCAGCCGAGTTTCGTTCGGTAACTTAGTGAGTCACCGGTGTAGTCTGGGCTGATGCCGCCGATGATGTCTGACGGCGTCCACGAGGGGGTCGCAGTGTTGAGCGCGTACCCGATGCCGGTCTCACGGGCGAGCTGCTTGGCGAATGTCGTCTTCCCTGTACCGGTCGGCCCGTACAGGACGACGGGCTTCCCGGCTTCAAGCGCGACTTTGGCGTTGCGTTCGACATCCTTCGGAACGAGTATCTCTTCGGGCGTCTCATCACCGCGGAGGCTCACGACACGCTTGAGGCGGTCTGAGGCCAGTGCCGACTCAAGCACGGCACGTCGAACCTGACCCAGACCACGTTCACCGTCGTGGACCACATCGAGTTTCTCATCCTCGATCAAAAACTCCAGTACGTCTTCGCTCTCTGCATTCCGGATTGCTTCGACGACATCGTCGGTGACACGGCGAAGAATTCCGACTTCGTCTTTTGCATCTTCAAGTGTATAATCGTCCGACGAGTCACTCATTGTCGAATACAGGTAGCCCGCAGTATATAAAATCCCGTTCAAAACGAATTTTGGGACATCAAACCGTGGGAAGCCATCGTCGTCGGTGAGTTAGGCTATTTAACTAACAAGTACACTTTGTACAATTCTGTTGTTGGTTAATTATATATGACTAGGAATCTGCTGTATTCTCAGCTAAGAGAGGGAATCACGCCAATCTGCCGTTACGAACGGATCAATCCTCTGTCTCGTTGAGTTCTTCGTACTCTGCTTCTCCCTTGAGAATTTGCTCGCCGAACTCAGTAATCCGGTATGCGGGCTCCTCTTCATGGCGCTCAGCAAGTTCATGATCAACAAATACCGCACAGCGCTGAGAGATCCATTGGCGACTGAAGTCCGTATTGATCTCGAGATTCTTTGCCGTGTGCCAGCCATCGTACTCGCCTAGTTCTTCGAGGATGTATGGGTCGGCAGGTACTGCCCAATTAACTTCCCGATACATGTGGATACCTGCACTGTCGTCCGAAAAGATGTATATAACCCCCGATGAGTTTCTTACCTATCTTATCAGATGCTAGAAGATACAGACGTATCCTTAAGAATACGTTCGAATGTTCAGATTCATATACTCGGTCTGTTTGTGATTGAACTGAACGCTGATTCCACGCATCCGCTACGAGTTCGTGATCTATCGGACGATGGAACAGCTAACCATAGACACGTATGCAAGGATCAGATACCGACTCCCCACAAGATAAGCCGAAAACTACCGCACGGAATACTGTTGGACTGAAGCTCCCGTTCACCGTCGCCGCCCTCTTACTCATCACCGTTGAACCAGCGCTTGCTCAACAAACGTCACAGAGCGCGGTATGCAGCGCTGACAATCTCCCCGGAATGATTGAGGGCTTCTTTCAGCTAACCACTGGGCTGGGCATTGTCGGTCTCGCTGTCGTCTGGCAAGCTGACTCCCTCATCGAGATGTTCACGCTGGATCTGGACCAGAAGAAGGGACTCAAGAACCACAAGCGCTCGGCGATGAAGTCGGCTGTGGTTCTCGTTATCCTCGGTCCGCTGTACACGGTTGCCGGATCGATGATGGGCCTCCCACTGGCGCAATGTGTCGATCTCGTCCCCTGGTAACCCATCCACGCCCCTCTCCTCGTGAGATCCCTACAACAACGCGAAGTCACTGTACTCATCGCAGCGCTCTGCGTGGCTAGCCTCGTCACAGGTATTGTCTCGGCGAACCCAGCAAATCCGCCGCGACCAGGTACGGAAGATAACGGACTTACTGAGAACGAGTCAGCGACACTCTGGTCTCGCGATGCGGACAATTACATCGGTCAGGAGGAGTACCGCCAGCGCTACGGTGACGAGCGGACATCGATCCACCAGCTTGCGAACGGGACGGATATTACGTTCAAGCGACCGCCCGCAACTGCCGCAACGTGGACTCGAAACGATTTCGCAGACCTCGAAGCCGGTGGACCGGATACGTCCGTCCATCCACCTCACGCAGCCCTCGAAGATGGTGTATTCATTGAGGACGCTCACGCGACAGTGTTCGCGGTTCAACCGTCGACTCGGGGACACCTCGAATCCGGTGAAAAACCACTGTACATCGCCCCGAAGGGCACGGTCCGTGGGTTCGTCGATTACCGTGTTCGTATCCCAAACGGGAGCTCTTCGGCGGGTAGGACTATGCAGTGGTCGGTTACGGACCACACTATCGAGGAAGTCCGGTTGCAAAAGGACGGGGAGACCATCGCGAGGACCGACGGATCACACACGCCAGCTATCGACTACCAGATCGACGACGACTGGAGTGCGACCCTCACTCTCGAAGCAGAGATCCATGTCCGGCTGAAGAAGACGATACGGACTGGCGCGGTGAACGGAACAACCGTCGACGTCGTCTATCGAGAGGAGACGCGAAACGTCTCGGACTCAATCGACGTCGAGATCTACGACCTCTCTGCGTCTACCTATCACGCCGAGTATCCGAACGGTGATTCCGGCGTGGCCATCTTCCAGTCTCGTCCTTGGCAAGGGTACACACTCACTGAGGAAGGTGACGCGAGGGTCCGTGGTGTCTGGCGGTTCTACACTGCCCGCAACACCAACTGGGACGCGCTCGTTCGGTCTAACCGTACCGCTAGTACCGAAGTGAAGTCGGAGGCAATCCCTGTCTACGTCCACGCGTATCCCTCTCGGATTGGACCGCGTGCAGAACCTGTTCGGGAGGGCCCGGAGATTGTCGACACGTGGGGGACTGATCGGCCCTCCCCGGCGGGAACCATCGGTGAGAACGTCAACATCGAGGTCGTTAATCAGTCCTACACGACAACGTACGGCGTCGCCGTTCGAGCCGAGACTATCGATCGGGACGCCCTCCACGTTGCAGGTATCGTTCGAGGAGTCAATGCGTCGATCTCCGAACCTGCTTCGGGTTCTGAACGACAGCTCCGTCGTAGTACCCTTACGGCGGAGGTTCTGCAACAGAACCAATCAGAGGTCACGCTCCGAATTGAACTCCGTGACAACGAAACTGGCGCACCTATCGTTCTTGACGATAGCGGTCGATGGTATCCAATTGGGGGAACCACCCGCAACGGATACATCACCATCGCCGACCAGCAGGTCGAAACCAATGCGTCCGGAGTAGCCATTGTAACCGTCGACGATCCTGGGATCTACACAGCTCGATATCACCCAGGATCGTGGCTTGGGCATAACCCGGCATACGTGAGTGATACGGCGACTGCCCGCTGGCATCCACTCGGAACTATCGACGGCTGGTTCGCGTTCCTATTCGAGATTTTCTGGCAGTTCATCCCGTTCTTCGTGATGTTCTACGCCGGACATCGTCTCCTCCGAATACTCGGTTCAGAAGACCTCTTCAAACGAGACCCATGACACGAAACAACCCACAAATCAGCAGACGAACCGTCCTCCGAACAGCCACAGGTGCCGCGCTTGTAAGCGTTGCTGGCTGTCTGACCGACGATGGAGACTCTGGAACGTCCGGTGACGGGACTGACTCTCCAGATGGTCAAGGCCCTCTGCAACGAGTCGCTGTCGAAGAAACCACGCTTGTCGTCGAACTTTCGCCTGACGCCGACGTCGACCAGGTCAACCTCATCCAGCCGAATGGAGAGCTCTTCGGCACCCGTGACGTGGCCGCAGGGGCCCAACAGATCTCCTTCGAGATTGGAACCACATACGAGCCCGGTCAGTACCGCTTAGTCGCACTGAAAGGCGGGGAGACCGTCACAGAGAGTACAACAGATATCGTACCGGAGATTCAGATACAGGACGTTGGACTCGACCGAAATAATCCTGACAAGCCGTGGGACGAGGTCTACGGTGACACTGAGACGGACCGCTTAAAGAACGGTGAAGCGTTCGTTACTGTAACAAATACTGGGACAGGCCCAGATGCGATTGTTGAACTAGTGTTCTCTGGAGATGTCCCCAATCCCATTGAAGATCCCCGAGGGAGCGGGATGTACGAAACAGAGCAAGTGGTTGTTGCACCAGGAGAAACAGTAGATCTCTTCAGCAACTCGTTCCCCTTCGGCTCAGAGTCGGAGAAAGGAATGGGGTGCTCTCCTAAGGGCAACAGCGGACAATTCACAGCCCACGTTGAGACAAGGGTTGGAGGGAACGTAGTTACGAAAGAGTTCGATGTTGAGTATTCTGGATCTGATGAGATGAGTGATTGTGAGGTCACGATCACGGGGGCCTGACGATGGTTGATCTGATAGATGTCGTATTGGAAGGATTCAAAGACGTCATTGAGTGGGTTATCGGTCTATTCATGGATGGGCTCCGGTCAGGGTATCAAACCCTGACTGAGGGGATGTTTGGGACACCCACTCCACAGACAGATGGAGCATTTATTTTTGGTGAGCCAAGCAGTGCGCCTTGGCCGGCCATTCGAGACGGACTAGTTGGTGGCGAAATCATGCTCATCTCTCTCTTACTGCTCGTAATGAGCGTACAAGGACGCCACACAATTCGAATATTCAATGTGGGCAGTGCTTACGAAGCCCAAAAAACCAAGAAAACTGCATGGGTCGGTGCATTCCTGATAATCACGTGGTACTGGGTTGGTGCTATCACGCTGTTCCTGGTTGATGGATTCACTATTGCCTTGATGCCTGACCTCTCCTCGGTGTCTGCGGCAATGTTACGGTTCATAGGGGTCTCTATTACTAACCCTGGACTGGGGCTATTGTTCGCTGTCTTCGGAGGTATCTCAATGTGGGCTTTGGAGGCTCTCTTCTACATTCGCATGATATTACTCTACGTCTACCTATATGGGATGCCGGTTGCGTTCGCCCTCGCCTATGGAAATCTGCCCATTATTTCCGATATCTCAATGGGATTTGCCAAACGGTTCGTCCCTTTAGCTGTCCTGCCACTTCCAGCAGCAATGGTGTTCAAGGGATATGATCTGCTATACGGCGGCGGAACATTCACACCACAAACTGCATTCCTCAAGTTCCTTGTCGCCGTCTCACTCCCACTGGTTGCTCTCTATATCACCTGGAAGACGTTCAAGTACGCAACTCCGCTGACAGCCAAGGTTGTCGGAGGTACGACGAAAGGTGCTGCCCTCATCGGTGGGGTCGCGGCTGGCGCCTACGTTGGTGGCGCTGGTGTCGCAACGACAGCAGCACGGTGGGGACCGAAAGCAGCAGCCGGTCAAGCCATCGCACAGAAAGCTGCTGCTCGAGGCGGGCACGGAACTGAGGATGGAGCCCCATCGTACCGCCGAACCGAGAATGACCCAGGTGGGGCCACAGCAGACGCATCGAGTGCCAAAACCGGAATGGAACACGATCGAGGTATTTACTAATGTCGACAGACCCTGACGCGGCAGCGCGGCGTATCATGAACCAATTTGGCGAGGAGAGTCGGATCCCCTACCTCAACATCGAGGAGGGGGACGTCGGCGTGCTCATCGCTTTCCCAATCATCGGACTCTTCATCGCGAGTCTCACCGGTTTCGAATCGCTCGCGCTCCCGTTCGTTGCTGGTGGGCTCGGGCTCGGTGCTGCAGTCATCTACGTCTCTCCTGCCCACCTGAACGCGTGGACGTGGACGAAGGACGTCTATCGGTACGCCAAGCGCCCACGAGTCACGTTCAGTGCCCCAGAAGCAGCCGACAGTAGCACGAACGAGACAGAGCGAAACGAGGGCGGGCTCGCAAACTACACACCGTTCAAAACGGACGAGCGAACACAGGACCTGACAAACATCAAGCGGGCGTGGCCCGGTGCCGGAGCGATTCAACGGACGGACGGCACGATGGAAGCCTTCATCGAGATCAACCCGGGGAACATGGACTTCGCGATGTCTAACGACTGGGCACAGCTCCAGAAGGCGGGTGAAGACTTCGCCAACAAGGAACTCGACTCGAAGCTCAAGTTCCACGCGACAACCCGCTCATTCCCGGTCGATCAAATCACCGAGACGATCGAGGAACGGCTCAGCGACGAAGACGTCACGGCAAATCCGATCTTCCGGGAACTCCTTGAGGAGTATCGAGAAACACGCCCCAGAGAGATGCGTGACCGTGGCATCCAACAGATGCGATACTACCTTGGCGTCGAGGTCACACCGCTCGAGGTCTACGATCGCTTCCGAGACGAGGGGACGCCCGCCGAGAAACTGACGAAGTTCCCCGTCATCGGGTTCCTGTTCAATCCCTTTGTGACGCGACGTGAAGACCTCACAGATGTCGAACGTCGTGCCCAGATGTTCGAGAAGCTCGACAGCCGCGTCAACGACGTTCGCGCCGAGTTCATCCAGCAGGCGTCTGGCTGGTCTGCTCGCCGGCTCAGTACGGTCGAACTGTTCGTTCTGAACATGGACTTCTGGAACGGACGAGAGCACGACTACAACGACGCAGACCACGTTGTTCGGGAGCAACCGATCATCGGCCACTCGCGCCGAGAGGATGAGGTCGATGTATAACGTCGCCCTCCAAGCGAGTGGTGGGATCTTCATCCAGCTCACTGAGTGGCTACTGAACCCAACGTCATCCGAAGGTGTGGCGGTTTACCTCCTCTTGGTTGTGGCCTTCGGAGTGGCCGGTAAACTCCTCTGGAACCGTCACACTGCCGATGACGAACCCGAAGTCGACTTCTCGGACGTTCTCGACGAGGAGACGCTGGAGGAGGGTCATGTAGAAGGCCAACTCCTTGACGACATCTCCGAGTCTCACAAGACGGTGACTGCGCCAGCAGCCATCGAGTGGGAGACACGAGCCGCACGCGTTGGCGATCAGTGGACGACGACGCTGTATATCGCTGACTACGCCGATTACCCGAGCGACGGCTATCTGAGCGACCTCTTCGAGCTGACCGACGTCGAATTCGACCTCACAGCGCACATCACGCCGAAGAACCAGCAGCGAGCGCGGAACGAACTGCAGGACATCGCTGACGACCTCCAGGTCGACGCCGACCTCGAGC
>Ga0306867_1000583_pt1 | contig 20021 bp, 18 predicted proteins | sample AntRauTorckE6831_FD_190432 | JGI IMG/M metagenome (GOLD analysis project Ga0306867, IMG submission 190432) | Saline lake microbial communities from Rauer Islands, Antarctica - Metagenome Torckler E6 #831 (v2) (version 2) | ecosystem: Environmental > Aquatic > Non-marine Saline and Alkaline >...
TCTCGGGCTGGAAGCCGCCGAGGGACTGCGCAGCCGCGGCATGGCGGTCACCGTCCTCCACCGCAGTCCGCACTTGCTCAACCGTCAGCTCGACGAGACCGGCGGGGCATTGCTTGAGGAGGCGCTGACCAGCCGGGGACTGACCATTCGAACTCACGTCTCTCCAGTGTCTCTGCTGGGCCGCAATGTCGTCCGGGCCGTTGAGTTGGATGATGAAACGCTGGTCAGTACCGACCTTGTGGTTATTGCCGCCGGTATTTCGCCCAATATCCAGATCGCCAAGGCCGCGGGGCTGCTGTGTAAGCGCGCCATTGTGGTGGATCCAAGGCTGACCACCAGCGACCCCAATATTCATGCGCTGGGCGAGTGCTGCCAGTTGGAAGGCGAGACCTTCGGTCTGGTTGAGCCCGGATACCAGCAGGCCGCTGTGCTCGCCAACGTCCTTACCGAGCCTGACAGCACCGCCACTTTCCAGCCCTCAATGATTCCAACACGGCTCAAGATCAGCGGCATTCCGATTTATTCCTGTGGCCAGACCCAGGCCGACAAAGACACCGAGTCCGTGGTCTGGCAGGACTACGAAACCAATCGCTACTGCCGGCTGCTGATCCGTGATCAGCGGTTGGTCGGCGCTGTCCTGGTGGGGGACACCAGCGACGGCCCCTGGTACAGCGAACGCATTCAGCAGGCCGATGACATCAGCGATTATCGCGCGCATCTGGCCTTTGGCAAGCACTACTGCGAAGCGGCCTGACAGTTACGGGCTAACAGCTTCGCCAGCAAGAGAGAGGAATGACCATGAGTAAGAAAAACCTGATCGTGATTGGCAACGGTATGGTTGGCCACCATTTTCTGGAGAAGCTGGTGGACACGCCAGCGGTGGCGGATTTTGCCATCACCGTATTTGGCGAAGAGAAACTGCTGGCCTATGACCGGGTTCATCTGTCCGAATATTTCAGCGGTTCCACCCACAGCGATCTGGCCATGGGCACGGCACAGTGGTACGCCGAGAACCACATTGACCTGCACCTGGACGAACAGGTCATCGGCATTGACCGCGAAAACCGCAAAGTGAAGACCCCCATGGGCGACTATCCCTACGATGAGCTGGTGCTGGCTACGGGTTCCTATCCCTTCGTGCCACCCATCAAGGGCAACGACAATCCCCACTGCCTGGTTTATCGCACCCTGGAAGACCTTGACGACATCCGCGCCAGCGCCGAAGGCGTCAAAACCGGCGTGGTAGTCGGCGGCGGCCTGTTGGGCCTGGAAGCGGCAAACGCGCTCAAAAGCCTGGGCCTTGAAGCCCATGTGGTGGAGTTTGCGCCACGGCTGATGCCGGTCCAGCTCGACAGCGATGGCGGCGCCCTGCTAAAGCATAAAATTCAGGAGCTCGGCGTGCAGGTGCACACCGAAAAGGCCACCACTGAGATCATCGACGGGCAGGACGCCCGCCTGCGCATGAACTTCAGTGATGACAGCCATCTCGAGACGGATCTGATCGTGTTCTCAGCCGGTATTCGTCCGCAGGATGCCCTGGCCCGTGCCTGCGACCTGGAAATCGGCGAGCGTGGCGGTATTATCATCAACGATCAGTGCACCACGTCCGACCCGAACATTCACGCCATCGGTGAATGCGCCCTGTGGAGTGAGAAAATCTTCGGCCTGGTGGCACCGGGTTACACCATGGCCCGCACTATGGCGTCGGTGCTGAACGGCGACAGCGAAGCGGCGTTTACCGGTGCCGACATGAGCACCAAACTCAAACTTCTTGGCGTCGATGTCGGCTCCATCGGCGACGCTCACGGCCAGACCCCGGGCGCGAAAAGCATTCGCTTCAACGATGAGCAGGCCGGCCATTACCGTCGCATGGTCGTCAGTGAGGATGGCAAAACCCTGCTGGGCGCCATTCTGGTGGGCGACAACGGCCCCTACGACACCCTGCTGCAATACGCGCTCAACGAAATCGAACTTCCTGAGCAACCGGAATCTCTGATCCTGCCGGAAAGCGAGGGCGGGGCGCCGATGCTGGGCCCCGACTCGCTGCCAGACACGGCAGGTATCTGCTCCTGCCACAACGTTTCCAAGGGCGATATTTGCGGCGTTATTGATGCCGGTTGCGGGGACCTTGGCGCCGTGAAAGCTGAAACCAAGGCCAGCACCGGGTGTGGTGGCTGCGCGGCATTGCTCAAAACGGTCGTGGACAACGAACTGGAAAAGCGTGGCGTGGAGGTCAGCAAGGACATCTGCGAACACTTCCCTTACAGCCGTCAGGAGCTGTTTCATCTGGTCAAGGTGAACGGCATTCGCACCTTCCAGACCCTGATCCGCGATCACGGCAAAGGCCACGGCTGCGATATCTGCAAGCCAGCCGTTGGCTCCATTCTGGCCACCTGCTGGAACGAGCACATTCTGGCGTCGGATCACGTGCCGCTGCAGGACACCAACGATACCTTTATGGCGAACATGCAGAAAAACGGCACCTACTCCATTGTGCCACGCATTCCCGGCGGTGAGATTACCCCAGACAAGCTGATTGTCCTTGGCGAGGTGGCCAAGCAGTACAACCTGTACACCAAGATCACCGGCGGCCAGCGGGTTGACCTGTTTGGCGCCACGCTGAGCGAGTTGCCGGAGATCTGGGAAAAGCTGATCGCCGCCGGCTTCGAAACCGGCCACGCCTACGGCAAGTCCCTGCGCACCGTGAAATCCTGTGTCGGCAACAGCTGGTGCCGCTACGGCGTGCAGGACAGTGTGGGCATGGCAATCCGGCTGGAAGACCGCTACAAGGGCCTGCGCGCGCCCCATAAGGTCAAGATGGCCGTCTCCGGCTGCACCCGCGAGTGCGCCGAGGCCCAGAGCAAAGACTTTGGCGTAATAGCCACCGAAAACGGCTGGAACCTCTATGTCTGCGGCAACGGTGGTATGCGCCCGCGTCATGGCGATCTGTTTGCCACCGACCTGAACGATGAAGAACTGATCCGCACCATTGACCGGGTGGTGATGTTCTACGTGCGCACCGCCGACCGTCTGCAACGCACCAGTGTGTGGATGGAAAATCTGGAAGGCGGCCTGGATTACCTGAAGCAGGTGGTCCTCGAGGATAGCCTGGGCATTGGCGAGGAACTGGAAGAGCACATGGAAAGCCTGGTGGGCACTTACCAGTGCGAATGGAAAACCGCCGTCGAAGACCCGGAGAAGCGCAAGCGGTTCCGTGAGTTTGTGAATGCGCCCGAGAAAAAAGATCCGGTGCAGCAGTGGACCACAGAGCGGGATCAGAAGCGGCCGGTTCTTGAGACTGACCTTGCCTGATCTGACCGGCGAAACGCGTTAACGATTGAAAGGACGTAAGAAAATGAAAACAGAAACCAAATGGGAAATTGTTTGTTCGGTGGATGACCTGATTGCGGAATCGGGTGTTGCGGTGTGGACGCAGGATGGCCCGGTGGCGGTATTTTACTTGCCACACCGGCTACCCGCGCTGATGGCGATCAGCCATACCGATCCGTTCACCGGTAAAAACGTGCTGGCGCGAGGTATTACCGGCGATCTGAAAGGTCAGCCGGTGGTGGCATCGCCTTTGTACAAGCAGCACTTCAACCTGCAGACCGGCCAGTGTCTGGAAGATGAGTCGGTGAAGGTAAAGACCTATCAGGTCCTGGTGGATGGCGATCAGGTTCGAGTCGGCTAACAAAACTTTGCCCTTTCAGAATTAACTGCGACACTGGTACTCAGACAAAAATCAAAACAACACGAGCGCCCCAAGTGAAGCTATTAAGCCCCGTCGACCAGATATTCCTTTGGCTGGAAAAACGCCAGCAACCCATGCACGTAGCAGGACTCCAGCTATTTTCGTTTCCAGAGGACGCGAGCGATGACTACGTAGCCCAGCTAGCCGAGCATCTCAGGTCAGAAACCCGGGTCACATCACCGTTCAACCAGCGCCTGACCACAAAGTTTGGTCAGCCCGCATGGACCGAAGACGAAGATCTGGACCTCGAACACCACTTCCGCTTCGAAGCCCTGCCCACGCCCGGGCGAATCCGGGAATTGCTGGCGCTGGTATCGGCCGAGCACAGCCACCTGATGGACCGGCAGCGCCCCCTGTGGGAATTCCATCTGATCGAAGGCTTACAGGACCGGCAGTTTGCGGTTTACACCAAGGTGCATCACTCGCTGGTGGATGGCATTTCCGCCATGCGACTGTTCCAGAAAATGCTGACGACCGACCCTGATCTGCGGAACATGCCTGCGCTCTGGTCCATGCCGCACCGCAAGCGGGGAAAGAAAGAACAGAGCGCGCCGTCACTCTGGAACACGGTGGCCTACATGTTGGGGGAATCTGGCAAACAGATAAGCACTCTGCCCAAGGTCAGCCGCGCCTTGCTTCAAACCATAAGAGAGGCTCGCAAGCACCCGGTCTACCAGTCGATTTACCACGCGCCGCCCAGCATCCTGAACAACAAGATCACCGGCTCCCGCCGCTTTGCCGCTCAATCCTATTCACTGCCCCGCATCAAGGCGATCTGCAAAGCCAGTGGCTCCACCGTCAACGATGTGGTCATGGCCATGTGCGCCTCTGCGTTGCGCGCATTTCTCATGAATCAGGATGCTCTGCCGGAAAAGCCGCTGGTCGCCATGGTGCCCGTATCGCTGCGCACCGACGACAGCACTGGCGGCAACCAGGTGGGCGTCATTCTGGCCTCTCTCGGCACCCATCTGCGTGACCCCGCCGAACGGCTCGACTACATCCACGACGACGTCAAAGCCTCAAAGGCACGCTACGCCAATATGACGCCGGAAGAAATTCTGAATTACACCGCCATGATGCTGGCCCCGACCAGCTTCCACCTGCTGACGGGCCTGGCTTCCAAATGGCAAAGCTTCAACGTGATCATCTCCAATGTGCCGGGCCCGAAAGAGAAGATGTACTGGAATGGCGCCGAATTGATTGGCAGCTACCCGGTATCCATCGCCATGGACCGCCTGGCGCTGAACATGACACTCAACAGTTATGGTGACCACATTGAATTCGGACTGATCGGCTGTCGTCGCACCTTGCCCAGCCTGCAACGGATGCTGGACTATCTGGAAGACGGAATAACCGAGTTGGAAGCGGCCTATGGCGTCTGAATCCGCCGTTTTCACCTTTGCTTCACCATCGATACGCCCGCACGCACCACCGTATTGCGGCCCGCCTTCTTGCCGGCATACAGACAGCGATCGGCTACCCGGTATAGTGCCTCGGCGCTGAGGCCGTGGTCTGGATAATGAGCGATTCCAAAAGAGGCGGTAAGACGGATGGTGGCCTCCCCGTAGGGCACCTCGGTCGCGGCGATACGCTCCCGCAATTCCTCAGTTACCTGATAGGAGTCGTCCGGTTTCATATCCCGCAGAATCAAACCGAATTCTTCGCCGCCGAGCCGCCCGACCGAATCGGTCGTCCGCAGACGCTCAGTCAGCAGCCCGCCAATACGGCTGAGTGCGCGATCACCGGCATCGTGGCCCATGGTGTCATTTACCAGTTTGAAATGGTCCAAATCCATAATCACCAAAGCGAACCCGGATCCGCTGCGGGCGCATTCTGCAATGGTTCGGGCCAGCGCGCTGTGAAAGCTGGCCCGATTGGACAGCCCGGTCAGCGCATCGCTTTGCGCCATCGTGAACAGCTTCATTTCCGCGTCTTCGCGCCGGGTTTCATAGACATGCATGAACACCAGCATCACCCCGGCACAGAGAACAAGGTTGAGCAGGGCAATAACCGCGATCACACTGCCGAAAACCTCGTGGGACAGGGCATAAACCAGACACCCGGCGATTACGAAGGGCGCGCTGAGACGAAAACCATTTTTCTTTCCCAACAGCAGGTAAGAAAGAACGGGAATCATCAGAATCCAGACGAAAGCCGTGATGGACGCCTCAGGCACTGCGACGATTAGCAACGCAAAAAAGAAACCGGAGAGCAGATAACCGTATATCCACTTCTCAAGATGAGGAGTGGTCCGGATACGGGTGCGGCCAAAAAATAGCAGGCCACTGGCAATGATTTCACTGGTGGCCAGAAGAAAATTCTGATTGAAAAACTGCAGAGACCCGAAAACCAGCAGTGCGAAACCCGCTACGAGAAAAAGCGTCCGCATCAGCGAACGGCGTTGGCCGTCCCTGAGGCCTGAGCGACTTTGCTCAAGTGAGACGCCGAGATCGGTCTCTTCGGGAGTGCTCAAGGGTACAGACTTTTCCGGGAGAACCGTTCTACTAACGGCTGATAGGATGCGCCCAGCACACGGTTCAAAGCCTCTATGCCCCAGGCATCCGGCCCCACCAGAATTCGCGACTCGTCTTTCAGAATGCCTTTTAAGATCGTGGCCGCCGCCTTGTCAGCGGTGGTCAGCGCCAGCTTGTCGAAACCTGCCCGCAACGCAGCCGCATTGTCAGATATGCCCGTTCGGGCCGAGTTGGCGATGTTGGTGCGGATTCCCCCCGGATGAACGCAGCTAACAGCTACGGGCTGCTTCTCAAGCTTCATTTCCTGGCGCAGCGCTTCGGTAAAGCCGCGCACGGCAAACTTGGCGGCGTTGTAAGCGCTTTGCTTGGGCACGCCAATCAGGCCAAACACGCTGGAAATATTCACCACATGACCGTCACCAGACTCGATCAGATGGGGCAGAAATGCCCGGGTGCCGTGGGCCACACCCCAGAAATCAATGTCCATCACCCATTTGAAATCCTCGTCAGACATTTCACGCACCGACGCAGACAGCGCGACACCGGCGTTATTGATGATCAAATTAACGGCACCAAAATCGCTGGCCACCTGGTCGGCATGAGCGTAGATGGCGTCACGGTCTGCCACGTCCAGCAGGTAGGTGCGAACTTCCGTTGCTTTACAGGCCGCCGCCGTTTCCGCCAGCCCCATTTCGTTCACGTCAGACAGCGCCAGGCGGCACCCTTTGGCGGCCAGAGCCGTTGCCAGTGCCCGCCCGATACCGGAACCCGCCCCGGTAACTACGGCGACTCGGTTATTCAGATCTTTCATGATGGATGACCTCCTGTTGTATTTGGCTGAAGGTACTTTAGCAGGTGTCCGGCCGGAACCTATGACAAATTTGAGCGCTGATTCCGGCAACTGAGACAGTGCCGGTGACCGCCGGGCTGCTTCAGGGGTACAATCCCTTCCCTGAACAAATTCCCGACTTTCGGATAAACATCTATGGAATGGAGTCTTACCCACTTCTGGCTGATTCTGGCCCTGATTCTCGGCCTTGCAGAGCTTACGTCCGGGGTACTGGTGCTGCTGGCATTGGGTATCGCCGCCGCTCTGACCGCCATTCTGGCTTTTGTCGGCTTTTCTTTTGAGTGGCAACTGGTAGGCATGGGTGTTTTTTCCGGCATTCTGGTTCCCGTGGCGATTCTCTGGATCAAACCCCGGTTTTCGCCCAAAGGCGTTGCCTACGGTACCACCGGAACCGGAGTGGAACGCGGGACGATCTACCAGATCATCAAACGGGATTTCGACCACGCCACCGGCATCAAGGTGAACGGCGATTTCTACCTGGTGCGGGTCAGCGATACCGGGGAAACCGAGCTGCCGGAGGGCAGCCACGTTATTTTCAAGATCTTCGACGGCACTACCGCCGTTGTCGTTATGGACCATCAAAAGGAGTAATGAACATGGAAAGTCTGTTAACACCAGGGCTGGTCATCAGCCTGATCGTTGTCGTTATCGGCATATTCATCATTGCCAAGGGCCTGGTGATCGTACGCCAGTCAGAGGTCATGGTGATCGAGCGGCTGGGTTCGTTCAATCGTGTGCTGGAAAGCGGTGTGAACATTATCGTGCCGTTTATCGACCGGCCGCGGCCCATCACCATGATTCGCTATGCCCGTATTGGTGATGAATACCATCCCACGAGCAGCAACGAAACCCGCATTGACCGGCGCGAAACCGTGATGGATTTTCCCGGTCAGCCGGTAGTTACCACCGACAACGTGACCGTGAAAATCAACGGTGCGCTCTACTACCAGATCATTGATCCCCGCCGCGCAGTTTACGAAGTGGCGAATATGTCCCAGGCGGTGGAAGTGCTTGCCAAAACCACCCTGCGTTCGGTGGTGGGCAAAATGGAGCTGGACAAGCTGTTTGAATCCCGCAGCGAAGTGAACAGCGCCATTCAGGCAGAAATGGAAGAAGCCGCTTCCAAGTGGGGTGTGAAGCTGACCCGGGTCGAAGTTCAGGACATCAGCATGCCTGAAGAAGTGGAAGATGCCATGCGCCTGCAAATGGCCGCCGAGCGTAAGCGCCGCGCCACGGTTACCGAGGCAGAAGGCGAAAAAACCGCGGCCATTGCCATGGCCCAGGGTGAGCGTGAATCATCCATTCTGAATGCCGAGGGCGACAAGGAATCTGCCATTTTGCGAGCCCAGGGTGAACAGGAATCCATTCGCCTGGTGCTGAGTGCGATGGGCGAATCCGAAGAAAACAAGAAGACGGTTATCGGCTACCTGCTTGGCCAGAGCTACATCAAGGTACTGCCTAACATGGCCAAAGACGGCGAGCGTGTGTTTGTGCCTTACGAATCATCGGCTTTGCTGGGCTCCATGGGCATGTTCCGCGAGCTTGCGGGAAACCCGGAAGACGCGGTGCGCCAAAGCCTGAAACAGGACTCGCTGCGGGGCGGTATGATCGCCGGTTCAACCAGCGACTGACGTCCCTCCCGGTATCAGAGGCGCGGCTGACTATCCCAACAGATTGTCGAGCGGCCGCTGATAACCGGGTGCGAACACCTCCAGAAAGTACATCACTTCCGGCAGGCCGTCGGCTTCCAGCTTCTGCTGAATATGTCCGGCGGCCGGTTCGAATTCCTTGTTACCGGCCTGGATTTCCGCCTGACACTTCAACAGCGCCGACAGCCGGTCCGCGGCTTTGATCAGTTCCTTTTCACCCTCAGACCAGTAAGATTCCTGGATATAAGGGGCAAAATCTGCCTGCAGATCATCCGGCAGCAGAGCCAGCAGCTCCGCTTCCGCCTTGTGCTCAATGTCGCCAAACGCCTCACGCATGACTTTGGAATGGTATTTCACGGGGGTGGGCATATCCCCGGTGATCACTTCGGTGGCATCGTGGTACAGGGCTGCTGCTGCAATCCGGTCAACATTTACCTGGCCGCCGAAATGCCGGTTGCGAATAATGGCCAGAGCATGGGCCAGTGTGGCAACCTCCCAGCTGTGGGTGGCCACATTTTCCTCAATGGCATTGCGCATCAGGCCCCAGCGCCTGATCCACCGGAGTCGCGAAATATAAGCGAAAAAATGGCTCAGAGGACGACCCATCGATGACCACTCCTATTTAACATTTGTTTAATTTTCGGCCTTTTTGGCTGCCGAAGGTGATGCTACCCTGAATGAGCGTTCATTTTTCGAACGTGTTGCATGGAGCCACGATGTCGATGTCCCTTAAACGCGCGATTGTGCTGTGCGTCTGCGTCATCATTGCTGGCGCCATGTCTGCGCCCACATCCGCGTCGCAACCCGTTAACGTCAGGATTGGCGTCTACAATTTTCCCCCGATCGCCATGGTCGATCATAATAACCAGGCAATAGGTTTACTGGGCGACCTGCTGGACGAGTTCAGAAACCAGAACGAAGATGTGTCTTTCGAAATACTTCATACGTCTCCGATGCGTCGACATCTTGATTTCAGAAGCGGTCTTTTCGACGTCATGTTTTTCGAGCACCCGAACTGGGGTTGGAATTCAGAGGCCGTAAACGTATCCGGCCCTATCCTGAGAGACGACGAAGTCTATGTTGCTCTGAACAAGGAAGAACGGGACCAGTCCTTCTTCGACAGGGTAAGCGAACATCGGATCGTGGCCATCGCCGGTTACCACTATGGCTTCGCCGGTCTTGAAACTGACAGCGAAAAACTCAGGAAGCAGTTTGATTTAGAGCTTTCCAACAGTCATCAGCGCAACCTGCATCTGATCAGGGCAGACCGCCCCTCGGTTGCGGAAGTGGCCGTTGTCAGCCGCTCCTTTTTAAGCATCTATCTTTCCCGTTTCCCTGACCAGCGCGACGACTTTCTGGTATCTGACAGGGTTGACCAGTCTTACGAGCTGCATGTGATCACCCGCGAAAATGGCCCGATCAGCCCCGAGACCATCGAAAGCCTGCTTCAACCGCTGATCGACAGTGGCCGGTACCAGGAACTGGTCAGAAAGCACGGCCTGCAGCTGCCCGACAGCATGCCAGGGTCGCCCTGAAACCCTAACCCGGCAGTCACATCTGGCGGGCACAACCCAAGCGCCTGCTAGCGAACTTCCAGCTCGAAATTAACTTTCACCGCACCTTTGTCATCCTGCCCGGCATCCTGCAAGGGCTCCAGCAGGAATAACTGGGTGTTCTTGACGTCGAAGTCTTGTTGTAGCGTCTCCTTCAGCCAGACACCCCGCGACCTGGCAAGATTCACCAGGACCTCAGAAGGCAGAACCACCCGGGAGATCAGGCGATTGACCAGAGCCTTTTCCCAGGCCTGGTCATCCGGGCCGCTGCTCTTTTCATTCCCTTCATTCCCTTCACTCGCACTACCACCGACTTCCTGACGATAGACAGCCAGCGGCTGCTCAAACCCGGCTGCCTGATAGTGCGACTCAAGGCGCGAAATACGATCCGCAGCCGAGGGCAATTTGCTGATGCCCAACTGCTCCGCCAGCTTCAGTCGGCGCAGGAACTCACCGTCGACTTCGGGCGAAACAGCTCCCCGAACCTTCAGCAACAGCGCCGGCCGCTTATCCAGTGCCTCCGACAGGGCCTCCAGCTTCTCCTGGCCGCCGGACGCCATCGCCACCTTGCCCGGCTCAAACGTTACATAGCCAAGCTCCTCGCCCGTGAGCCCGGTCATGTCGGCCAGGGAACCCAGCACGCTGAAGGGCGAAGTAGCCGCCCTCACAACCAGATTCACAAACGTACGCATGACCACCGGGCCGATACTGAACTGAGGATCCGACAGATCCCCCTGAATCGGCAAATCGATATCGATAACACCCTTGCCGTCCCGCAACAGCGCCAGACCCAGTTTCACCGGTGCATTCACGGCCTGCTCACTGGCCATAACGTCGCCCAGTTCCATCCGGTCAAGCAGTATGCGATTAGCGGCGTCAATTTTTGACCCGGCTATCTGGTAATCCAGATTAAGATCCAGTTTGCCACTCTGGATACCATAGCCCAAGTAACGGCCAAGGTAAGGCGACAGCGCAGGCAGGGATAGGTCGTCCACTTTCAGCGTCAGGTTGCTGACCTCTTCGGTACCCAGGGTGCCGATTGATCCGTCAAACTTCAGGCTGGCCGCATCGCCGATCCGGCCCTGTATCGACACTTTGCCCTGCTGCGGCGAAACGTTGCTCAGGCCCGTCACCGAACCATTTAACCGGTCGATGCGGGTTGAGAAAACCGGGTCCAGAGTCCGGTCCGCGTAGGAAACCTCACCGCTTTCCAGCAGGATCTGGCCGATCCGGAAGATAAATTTTTCACTGTCAGTGTCTGTTCCAGTGTCAGGGGCAGATTCGGCTGAGGGCTTGGATTCGGCTGAGGGCTTTGGTTCGGCTGAAGGCTTTGGTTCGGCTGAAGACTCTGGTTCGGCTGAGGGCTCTGATTCACTGTTCGGCATGATTCGCGCAAGATTGTGCAGGCCATCCTGCTCCCGAACCACGTTTACGTTGGGATTGGACAGTGTCAGCGTGCCGATCTCCAGCCGTGCGGGCGACAGGTTATATTCCAGCGGTTCCAGGCGCAGGTTTTGCCAGGCCAGAACAGGAGCTCCGGAATCTGCAAACCGCACATCCAGCGACGAGACCTGACCGTTACCGCTAAAGGTGCCGGTCAGGGGCGCCTGCTGGTTATCCAGGTCGAGGTTGCCATCCAGGCTCAGCAGACCGTCGCGAAGCGAAAGATTGGTAAGGTCACCCAGATAGGGGTCCAGCTGGGCCAGGTTCAGATCAACAATGCTCATGCCCGCTCCCAGCGTGAACGGCTGCAAGGTGGTCTGGCCGCGAAGATTGACCCGCCCACCGTCAGCCAGGGTCAGCCCGGCCTCGTAAGCCACCGGCTCCGCCAGTTCATACGAGAGCCGCCCGACGCTCAGGTTCAGCGCTTCGAGACTCAGGTTAACGGCGCTGGCGGGCTGATTATCCAGCCAGTTCACCTGCCCGTTTTTCAGCTCTACACCGGCAAGGGACCAGCGAAAAGGCGTGTCACCTGAGGCGGTATCCGGGGCGCTTTCCTCAGCGGTGCCGTCATCGCCCGCGAAAGGTCTGAGCAGGTTAAGAAGGCCTTCTTCATTGCGCTCCAGGCCCAGCCTGGCGTTGTCCAAGGTCACTGTCCCGACCGACAGCTCACGACTGATCAGGCCAAAGCCAATGTCCGGGATGTAAATACGTTCGGATCGCAATAGTTCGGCGTCACTGTCGGCGGCCAGAGCCAGAGCAAGGTCGGTGATAGTGACCTCACCCCCGGACGTTGACAGTGAAAACTGCTCGCCGTAGCCGAGTTCATAATCTGAACTGACGGTCAGATTGCCATCACGCAGGGCATAAGGCAGAAAAGGCTTGAGGAAATGAGCCAGAGTGGTGTGACTGACATCGGCAACCCGGAGATTACCAGACGAATAAAAGGGCGCTAAACTGAATTCCCCTTCCCATTCCACAGTCTGGCTGCCAATCACAGCCAGGAGATAGTAACTGCTCTCGCTGTCTTCCCTGGGCCAGGTCGCCAGATCGTTCAGAGTGAGGTCCAGAGGTAAAATCTGAAATTCTTCGGGCTCGGACTGACTGAAATCCCGGAAAAGAACTTCGCCACCGGCGATTCTGAGTCGGTCAAGGAACAGCTTCACCGGGTCGGAAGGCTCGGCTTCAGGCTCCGGCTGATCCTCCGCTGCGGGATTGTTCGCCTGCCAGTCACGGGCAAAGTTGACGCTGTAGTCTTCGCGAAGATCCAGGCGGGCAAAGGGTTCATCCAGCTCGAAATTCTGAAACGCAACAATGCCGGTCGCCAATCGCAGGACACTCAGGTTCACGTAGAGCCGGTCGAAAGCCAGCACTCGCTCACCGTCACTATCATCCGCCGCCAGCCCGGTGGCCTTAATGCTCATGGCAAACGGATTAACCTTAACTTCCTCAATGGTCGCCTGCCAGCCCATGTGCTGGGCCAGCCGCTCGGGTATGGCGCGCTCAAGCCACCAGGGCAAAAGGACGAACCCAGCCAGGGCGTAAAGCACAACCAGAATCAGGGCGATAACCGATAACTTGCGGGCCAAAACCAGACACTCCAAAACCTGTACAGAGGAGAGAGCACCTTTCGGCGCTCTCGGCATTTTTCGACATTTTTTTCATTGTCTTTCTTGAGTACAGGATAGCCCTCTGCAGGCTGTTTTGTCAGCCGAAAGGCTATTAACCGGTTTTTGACCAGCCATCCATGTGCGACTGAGCTGACAACAGCGATTGAACTGGATAGGCTGTCAGCAAGTATCACTGTACTCATATCACTGAGAGGGGCTCTGTCCGTGGATATTGGAGACATGCGTCGGGATTTTGAAAGCGCCGGGCTGGACCGGGAGGCATTGGACAACCATCCTGTCCGGCAATTCGAGCGCTGGTTCGGGGAAGCAAGAACGGCGGGCATCCTCGAGCCCAACGCCATGTCACTGGCAACGGCCGGTGCGGACGGTTTGCCGGACATCCGAACCGTTTTGCTGAAATACTTCGACGACGCCGGTTTTGTATTTTACACCAACTATGGCAGCCGCAAAGCCAAAGAGCTGGCCGCCAATCCCCATGCGGCGCTGCTATTTCCGTGGCTGGATCTCAACCGGCAGGTGAAGATTCAGGGTGCCGTGGAAAAAGTGAGTAAAACCGAATCGCTGCGTTATTTTGCGTCCCGGCCACGAGGCAGCCAGATTGGCGCCTGGGTGTCAGAGCAGAGCAAGGCCATTACCTCTCGCGGCTTGCTGGAACAGAAAGTGGTAGAGATGAAGCGTAAATTCAGCAAAGGCGAAGTGCCACTGCCGGATTTCTGGGGCGGCTACCGCGTGATTCCCGAGCGCGTCGAATTCTGGCAGGGACGGCCAAGCCGCCTGCACGACCGCTTCGAGTACATTCGCAACGGCGATGGATGGTCTGTTGAACGACTCCAGCCCTGATACGACCCCAACGGTCTGGCTATGTACCAGCACCGGCATCGCGGCGTCTGTAGCACCCGGATGGATGACAGCCATGGAAAGCCAGCGACTTTCAGGACTTTCCGGCGGGCCACGCTGTGACTTTCTGGCCAGTCGGTGGCTGATCCGCCAGGCACTGGCTGGCGTGTCGGGCCGAGATGGCGGGCTCTGCAGGCCCGCGGACGGCCGCCCCGACGCGTCAGCCCAGCCCCCGGGATGGCGTTTGTCTGTGAGCCATAGCGGTGGGATGGCTGGTTGTGCAGTATCCAGCAGCACGGCAATCGGACTGGATATAGAGCCTCTTACCCGCAGGCCCCACTGGCAGAAGGTGGTCAACCGCTGGTTTTCGCCACGGGAGCAGGCCTGGCTGCTGGCCAATAATGATCCTGAGGCCTTTCTCAAAGTCTGGACGCTCAAAGAAGCCTGGTTAAAAGCCACGGGCAGAGGCATTGCCAACAATCTTCAAACCCTCAGCATTACCGCCGATTTTGAACTTTCAGGTGACCGGCCGGAGGAAAACTGGCGGGCGTCTCTTGGCCAGATCGAAGGTTTCCTGGTGGCGGTGGTTTACCAGAATGCCCATCCGCCCGAGGGCTTTACGATTCCCGGACAGGTCGATATAAATAACCCCGGCGCCGAAATATCCGTTACCCAACCGGTCAACTGGGCACTTCACCGAACCATCAATTCCATGCTCGAACCGGCCTGAGGAGTCAATATGCCTGAAGAGCGATGCCCCTGGTGTGGCGACGATCCTGTTTACGTGGCCTATCACGATACGGTCTGGGGGGTACCTGAATACAACGATCTGGCGCTGTTTGAAAAACTCTGCCTGGATGGCCAGCAGGCCGGGCTGAGCTGGATCACCGTTCTGAAAAAACAGGCGTCCTATCGCGCCGCCTACGACCATTTCGACCCCGAACGCATTGCCCGTTATGACGAACACAAGATTCAGTCGCTGATGAATGACCCGGGTATCATCCGCAATCGACTCAAAGTTGAGTCCATTATCCGCAACGCCCGAAGCTATCTTCGGCTAACCTCCGGAAGCACCTCTTTCAGCGATTTCCTGTGGTCCTTTGTCGGCGGAGAGCCCATTCAGAACCAGTGGGCCGCCTTCAAAGACGTGCCCGTTTTCACGGCCGAAGCCGAAGCCATGTCCAAAGCCCTGAAGCGTGCAGGCTTCAATTTCGTTGGCCCGACCATCGTCTACGCGTTCATGCAGGCCACCGGCATGGTGAATGATCATCTGGCTTACTGTCCCCGGCATGCCCAGTGCCGTGCGCTGGCGCCCTGAAGCCCAGCGAAATGGTGAAATGGCAAGTGATCCAGACTATCAACTGATCTTAAATAATCTATCAGTCGTAAAATCCGAGGCAGCATATTATACCGGAGTTGCCTGTGCGAATGACCCTGGACGACCTCAAGCGAACATCAGACGTGACCATTGATCTGCTGGAAATCATCTCGATCGAGGGCCAGCATTATATGGCCAGATTGTTGATAGACGGTGACTATCACTTGCTATCCGATGCAGACGGCAAAACCCGTCTGTTTCGCAGCAGTTGGCAGATTCAGGACACGCTGAGCTCGTTCAGAGTAACTGCAACAGACCTGGTTCATCCGTCCGCCTATCATGAAATGGTAGGCATGCAACCATCCGAAGTGGAACCTATGCGAATAAGGGTACAGGGGCGCAACTCATGATTGCAGTCGCCAGACTGGCAATTCTTGTGGGCATTGGAGGCTTGATTCCGTTTATCGCGGCGATTATATCCCTGCTCGCCATGAAGCAGGACAGCGCGCTGATACTGCAATATTTTTACCTGTACAGTGCCGGAATCCTGGCCTTTATGGCCGGCATTTACTGGCCCCTGGCCATGCAGCTCGACAACCGCTCCTATCCCCTGTCACCGCTGGTGACCATGTTACTCAGTCAACTGTTCTTCGTGTCTGCAGGATTAGGTCTGCTATTGCCCGCTGCCGGACAGGTCATTCTCTACACCCTCGCATATATTGGCCTCTACATCGTGGATGCAGGATGGATGCGCGTCTACTGGCCGGCCTGGTATTTACGGATGCGTCTGGGACTGACGTCCGCTGTTGTTGTCTGCCAGGTTACCGCAGGATTCGTCTTCTTTTATGGATAGAGACGCGCGGTAATAGTTAAGGAGGAAAAGTCAGCTGAGGCAGGCGCCTCAGCTGAACAAGACCTGCTCCGGATCATCGAAGCGGCTTTTAAGTTTTTTAATGGCACCTTTCTCAATCTGACGCACACGCTCCCTGCTGATACCAAGATAGTCTGAAATCACCTGAAGTGTTTGTGGCTCAGACAGACCAATGCCGAATCTGCGAGACAGAACCTCTTTTTCACGCTCATTGAGCTCTGCCAAAAGCGCTGCCAACGTACGCTTACGATCACGGTCTGCCATATCGTGATCCGGGGCAGATTGTTCGCCAGCGCTCAGACTGTCCCCAAGCGTGATGTCTGCACCGGATGATACCGGCGAGTCCACCGACAACTCGGCAATGGCCAGGGCGCGCAGCTCACCCACTCTCGATGGAGATACCTCAATCTCTTCCGCCAATTCGGCTTGCGAAGGCATGCGCCCCAGACTCTGATGCAGCGCCAGGGACGCCTTCTGCAACAGGCGTATCTCGTCCACCACATTTTCCGGCGTATGCACCAGGCGGGTGCCGCGCTTCATGCAGCGCTTGACCTCTTCGCTGATCCACCAGTAGGCGTAGGTAGAGAACCTGAAGCCCTTGGTCGGATCAAAACGCTCGACGGCCTTGATAAGGCCGACGTTGGCATCCTGAATCACATCGGTCATCGGAATGCCGCGATTGAAATACCGCCGGGCGATATGCACAGCCAGTCGCAGATTGCTCTGGATCAGCAGCCGACGACTGGCAGACGCCAGGCGGTAGGCGCGACGACACCGGGTCGAGAACGCGCAGGCGTCACCAAGACTGCCAACCACGTCCCGATAGGTCTGCGGTGTATCCGCCGGTAGTGCCAGTTCGTGGGTGATTACGCGGTAACAAAAGGAAAGGCGGCGCGAGAGTTTTTTCTCGGCCAGGTTGCTTAACAGCTGATAGCGGGACGCATCCCTGAAGTAAAGCCCAACGAGGGATTCGGTATCGCCAGCGTGGACTTGTGTCGGAGACGGCCCCAGGCCTTGGAGTTCATTCATAGCTCAGGTTCCGATCACGTATTTGATTGAAAATACGAAAACGGGCCTGAGCTGGATTGCTTTGGCAGGTGCCGGGTCAGCTGACCACAATCGGCGGCCGCGATCAGGCAGCTACAATGGCATATTCGTGGTTGTGGGGCTCGATCAGTGCGCCATGGAGCGCCACAATGGCTTTCTCGTAATCGTCTTCGTCCACCACAAACTGCATGTCTACCTGGCGCATACACTGATGCATCGCCAGAATGCTGATTTTCTCCTCTGCCAGGGCATTGACCGAACGTGCCAGTATTCCGGGCACTCTCATGTCACTGCCGATGGCGGACACCAGCGCTACCTTGCGGGTATTGAGTTCCGCATTCGGGAATTCTTCCTTCAGCATATTCACCACACGCTTGACGTGCTTCAGGGTGCTGCCCACATAGTGGGTGATGGTGTTGGCATTGGTGTCCTTCGCCATGAAGCGCACCTTGAAACGGCTGAGCACATCCAGAATGCGCCGGTCAGAACCCGGCTCACCCTGCATGTTCTGATCAAACACCTCAATGGCAAACACGCCCTTGGCACCGGCAATGATTTCTACCTGCGGCACTTCACTGACGTAATCGCCGGTGATCAGCGTGCCGGTGTGCTCCGGCTCGAACGTATTCATTACCCGCAGTGGCGTCTGGTTCTGGCGCAAACCTTTACCCGCTTTCGGGTGAATGGCTTCCATACCCAGATTGGCCAGCTGGTCCGCTACGTCATAGTTGGTGCGGCCCAGCGGTACCACCTTGTCGGCCCCGACAATGTTGGGATCTGCCGAACTCAGGTGGTACTCCTTGTGGATGATAGCCTCGCGGGCGTCCGTAATGACGGCGACACGGCTGAAGGTCATCTCACTGTAACCGCGATCAAACGTCCGCATCAGGCCTTCTTTGCACTGAGCATAACCGGTCACGATGGGCAGTTCCCGGGTCAGGTCTACGGAATCGAAGGCCCGCTTGAGTTTTTCATCCAGTGGCAGCAATTCCGAATCCCGCCAGCCAGTGAGGTCTACAAACCGGGCGGTAATGCCTTCCTGCTGCAGCTTGAGCGCGGTGTTGAACGCGCTGTGGGCCTCGCCGATACCGGCCAGCATTTCCCGCACCGTCAGCAAGTGCTCTTCGAGCTGGAACTGACCATAGGAACACAGCCGCTGAAGATCGATCAGGCAGCCGCGGACGCCCTCGATGCGATCAGTGATGAACTGGTCCGCCTGCTGCGTAAGCATCGGGTCATGGAAGAGTTCGCTGTTCTTGTCGGTCAGGAATTTGACCAGCTTGGTCAGGTCGTCGCCCCAGGCCCAGTCAGACTCGGCGTCCGCAAACAGAGCGTAAACTCCGGGCTCACCGGTTTTCTTGTGTTCCAGCAGTTCGTCGGTAACCCCGCCATAGGCCGAAACCACAAAAATTCGCTGGTAAAGGTCATCCTTTTTACGATCACCGATGATGATATTGTCGCGAACGGCCTCGTAACTGTTCATTGAGGTACCGCCGATTTTCTCCACGGTGTGCTGTTGGCTAGTCATAATCTGTCCGTCAATCTCGTTGCAGAATGGATCAATTCATTCATGCTTTAGGTACTGAGTTTAGCATTTCTGATCCGATGCGCACTCGTTCATGCGCTTAGCCCCGATTGGTGAGGGGCCCGATTCTCAGCAAAAACTCCGAGTCATGGTGACCTCCAAAATGAGCGTCTTTTTCAAAGTGCTCGTGGTAGGTCAGCTCCGCTCCCATGTCCCGGGCGAACGAGCGGAAAAGCGCCCACGAAGCCTCGTTGTCGCCGGTAATGGTGGTTTCCATGTGAGTGACGTCCTGGCAGGCATCCCGGGCCACGATGTCTTTCAACATCCGCTTGGCCAGACCAGCGCCACGGCCTTTCTCGTGGACGGCAACCTGCCAGACAAACACCGTTTCCGGTTGCTGGGGTGGAATGTATCCGGAAATAAAGCCGACCAGATCACCTGCCTTCTCTGCTGCAACGCCGGTGGCGGCGAAATGGCTGCACTGAAGGAGGTTGCAATAGATGGAATTGGAGTCAAGCGGCGGGCACTCGGCCACTAGCTGGTGCAGTCTGTAACCATCGTCCTTCACCGGTGGGCGGAGAACAATGGCGGTGGAATTCGCGCTGTCTGAGGTCATGTTGTGAAGGGTTCGCTTAAAAAATAAGTGTTGAATTATATAGACCACAAAATATTTATCAAGTGACAGGCCGGGAGGCCCGACGCCAAAACAACCCTGATAATAATTAGAATAGACGACCTGCGACGGTTTGCCAGCACCAGCAATGGTCAGGTGTGGCGGGGAAACACGAGATCACCAGCCTGCAGCGACGTACCCGACACCAACCGGTTGCGGTAGGACTCAGCGGCGGCGGAACCGGCGGGCCAGAGCTGGTCAAAGTCAGCCAGCCAGGCCTCCAGATCAAACCCCACCGGCCGCAGCGACACGCTGACGCCATGGTTCTCAAGGCCTGCCCCCAACCTGCCAGGGACTCCGGGTCGCCGTGCAGGACTAAAACCTTTAGGCCTCCAAATAACAGGCACCGATATCGGGGCAGGGCATCCAGCCGGGCCTGGATATCCGGATGCACGGCGGCGG
>Ga0306867_1000589_pt1 | contig 19926 bp, 22 predicted proteins | sample AntRauTorckE6831_FD_190432 | JGI IMG/M metagenome (GOLD analysis project Ga0306867, IMG submission 190432) | Saline lake microbial communities from Rauer Islands, Antarctica - Metagenome Torckler E6 #831 (v2) (version 2) | ecosystem: Environmental > Aquatic > Non-marine Saline and Alkaline >...
TCGTCAAGGCGGTTGACGAGAAAGTTAAGAAGCTGGTCCTCGTGGATCTCACCGTCTGCTTGTTTGGTTTTAGACACACCTTCAGCAAGCAGACGTTCTAACTAAGCGGCTTTGTGAAGTACTGATCCTCTCGGCATCGGGTCGACTGATGTAGACCCGGACTGCTCTTTGAGTGGGTTGTGTTCTATTGGGTCGCCAGCGCGGATACGCTCTATCGTCTCGGTCGCCCAGATTTCGTTCGAGCCTTCTCCGAACGGATTCGTCGCCCCAATTGTCTCTCGTAGTCGATACTCGAATGCACCGCGATGGCTGTAATGAAGACTATACGTTCCGTCAGTCCGTTCATATGCAACAATTGCTCTATGTCCCATTTTAATCTGCGAGACACTGTGTGCCCCGCACCCGCCAGGGGCACAAAAAACTCTCTGGCGGTAGGGTATCGATAATATGATCGACGTCGACCACATCTCATCGCTCGAGACATGGTCCTCAACCGTAACCTTGTAGGTTACGTCGGTGTATTCGCTGTCGGGAGTATCGACGAAGTACTTCATCACAGACTAGACTATTTTGTGTCTGACCTAATCCCCGTGTTCGTCAACAAGTGCAGTGTGAACAACACGAAGATGATTATTTCGCCGCTGATTAACCTAGTGTTGGATAGTATGCCGAGTGTGACGAGGATGCAAAAACCAATTCCATCGGCATCTTCAGAAGCTTCCGGGAAATATCTCTCGGCAAAGCGAAACGGTGTGAAGCAACAAATATAACTAGTTCACTTTTTAATCGCCTTCTCTCGTCTATCTGGAAGACCTCGCATCCAGAGTCGACGAAGAGTTCGCATCTCACAGGCAGTCTGACGAGTTCAAAACGATCTCACTCGTGATTGATTCTAGTAGTTCTGAGCGTCCCACGTTGATCGTCCATGTCGACGGGGAGCAAGCCAGCTCGTTAGCTGACCGTGTCGAAGAATTTCTTAGTGAACACGGTGCACATGTTCAACGCGAATACTATTCTGAAACTGATATCCGAGTATTGGCAACAGTCGAGTGAGATCTCCTGCACAACACATCGATAGAGGGGTGTAGTCGACCAATGAAGTCCACTTCTCACGCACCCGGATCAAAATATTGACCGAACCACTTCGCTCTTATGTAGAACTGTGGAGTCCCCCTACAGCAAGGCAGTCGACGAGGAATTCGAACGATGCGCCAGCGAGATTCACCGATCGGAAGATACCAAAAGTATGAGCGGCCTGCTCCAAGCCGTGCTTGGAGAGGCCGCGAAACTTCCGCAGCCACGGCTTTAACCAACAGATTTGATACTAAAAGGTTAGTTTGTTGGTTAAGATGTATCACAGTCATCTCTCAGGCGGGCCACACATCTTAGTCGCCAGCTCCAAACAGTCGCCGACCTGTTTGAGACACAGACACTCGCTCAGATTCTTGCAATATGGTCCGGCTATAGTCTCCAAAATCTTCGATGAATTCGACATTCCACAAGTAACTACCTACGATTGCACCCAAGAACCCTCTACCTAGGTACGTTGATAGAAACTAGTCCGTACTTACGTAATCCTCGATTTGCATATAATATTTTTATTGTGATATCCGTGTGATGGCATACGAACCGTGAAGCGTAGAATGAATATCTCATGAACCTTCTATTCTGATTTGGTTTCTACACCCTTCAAAGACGAACGCAATGGAGAATCTCAATGATACGTTCGAGTGCCACCTCCAAAGCAAGGAAAAAACCGTGATGACGAGGTCGAAAACTATCAGCGGAACGCTGCTCACGAGTATAAAATCTGTATAGCGTTATATGATTTATTCATATGGTGCATTATTTCACCAAATATATCGTGGGTTTAGCAGACTCTCGTAGTCAGCGTAACCCATAAATTTATAATTAATCCTACTGAATGACTGAACAACCAGAATATGGGACTCTTAGAATTACCACACGAGGCAGCGAGCAGGCTTCTACTTCGAAATCTGTTCTCAGAACCTCATCCAGACAACAGCCGGGGCATAACCCAATGAGTCACCCTGAGTCCGATCAGGAAAGCGAGCTCGAACCACAGCAGCCTTCGTTCGACGATGTCCGGTGGTCGGCCTGTTCACTCGAAGACTTCACACAGCTCTACTGGGAGCAGGTTGCTCCGTGTCTCGAAGCAGAAGGCCTTGATCCTACGGCGGAGAAACCAACCCACCAGTGGTTCAGTGATCACGGTGTGCGGTCATTTCTCGCGGCCTTTCGTCGACACCACGACCGATCTTTCGGAGAGTTCTGGAGTGAAGATCTCGGACTTGGTGACGACGATGACGGCTACACTTGGGCAACTTCCGATGAGCAAACAGTCGACGCACTCGAGCGATTCTTGGATCGTCGACAGTCGCGGTACGGTCTTTCGACGTCTTCTGTCGACACCCTCCGAACGCGGCTGAACCTCTATGTCCGGGCGTACTCTGAGGCAAACGACACGGATGATCTCCTCTCGCCAATTCAACGTGATCGAGACGCACCCGCATACGAAGCTGTCGATGCATGCTATGGTGCATTTGACTGGCTGAATGAGGGGGCCGAACGCGAGTACAGTGCTCAGACCCTCCAACGGGTGCGACGCATCGTCGACGCTTGGTATCAGCATCTGGTCGGTCGACGAATCGCTTCGATGAATCCCGCCAGCGGATTGTATGAAGAATTCAAGTGGGAAACCAAAGACTCGCCGACCCCATCACTGTCAGCGGCCCATATTCGCCAGCTGATGGAGATGGAAACGACCTCACGAGACCAACTATTGGTGGTTGCCCTCGCTGGGTGGGGACTCCGAGCAGGCGAGGTCGCGGCACTCCACATTTCGCAGTTCAATCGCGATGTTCCCGACGACGACGTCCCCCATATCGCATTCGAGAGCCGTAAGAACGGTCCTGGAGAAGTATCGGTACTGTTCGGTCTAGATATCCTGGACTCCCGAATTGATGAACTTGGAGAAGATGAGACGTGGGACGGATACTTGTTCCCCTCACCGCAGGGCCAAATCCCACACGTAACGCGGGACACAATCCGTAATTGGTTCCAAAAGCTTGCTTCAGAAGCCGATCTTCCAGATCGGATCGAAGGCGAGCGTCCGAGTCCGCAGCTCTGTCGACGGTTCTGGTATGATACCTATACTGCAGTTCTCGAAGGAGTCCTCGAAGGCGTCGAAGAAATAGCTGCAGAGCAGGGTAGTAGCGATCCACAGGTCGTTATGCAGAATTACCTCTCCGACTCACGATCTCGCCAGTTACGTCGCGAATTCATGCGTGAGCAACTGATGGGAATCTTCAGGGGTGAGAGTTAGATTTCATCTAGGTCGTAACCCCACTCCCGGAGTACCTCTGCAATGAGCTCTGGATTCCGCTGTGCGACGACCATCGAAGCCTCTCGGTAATCAGATTTGTACACCTTTTCACCGAGCAGCTCTTCGAGCGTATCCTGGAGTTCGTCCTCGGCTTCAAGCACACCTTCACGAAGGAAGTAGGGAACCTGTTCGCGGCCTTCGTTTACTTTGTCTCGCCGTAACTTGTACGGGATCGAGTCCATTGTCGGTCGTTGAGATTCTGTTTCAGAGGAGGTCGACGATGGCGTACTCTCGTGTTCGTCCTTTATTTCGGTTGATGATGGATCGGCGTCTTCTTCGCTCTCTGTCTGGGGTGTATTTCGTTCCTTCTCAGTAGATTGGTCGACGTCGCTTTCGGAGTCGTCGAGGCCAGCATCTCGTGAACCGGATTTGAGTCCCATTATGCAGTCACCTCTGGAATCTCAAGCCCTGCTTCCCGTTCTAGATGACGAGCCAGCTCGTCAAACTGGTTGAGTGTCTCAGTTTCGTAGTCGCGCTTCCGGCTCCGATGCTCCTCAACGTACCTGTACGGGCTACACTGCTGTTTCCAGCACCCTTCCATCAGCGACCCTCGTTCGCCAATAACAACGGGAACTGAGAATCCACTCCCACGGAGATCTGCCAGAATTTCTTTCTGGTCACGTGTGTCCTTATACCCAATCGGGAGGACTGCAAGCACTCCCACGTCAATATCAATACTTTCCTCTAGGCCATCGACGAGATCGTCGAGACCTTCAATCGATTCTTGACCCTTTGCAGTTGCCTCAAATGGAATAACGACGTTCCTGACTGCAACCAATGCATTGTACAGAATTGGACCTGCCTTACCTGCAGAATCTACGATGACGACGTCGTATTTATCGCGAACGTTTGCCTCACTGAGAACACGATGGAGTTGATGGTACATACTGTAGGACTCACCGAAATTCTCAGCCTGATTTTTTTCGTTCAGTAGGAACTCGTGGAGGTCCTCGAGCATATTGTGAGATGGTATTAGGTCAATCCCTTCTTCGACCTCAATAGCAAGATCGTGGAATTCTCCTTTTGGACGCCCTACGAGATGTCGGACCAGATTGTCGACGTTTGGATCTCCACGGTCGTAATCTGGACCGAAGAAATAGGTGAGACTGCCGTTCTGTGTGTCCATGTCGATTACGAGGACCTCATGTCCCGCGCGTGCGTGACTCGCTGCAAGTGTCGCTGCAGTGGTCGTCTTTCCGACCCCTCCAGCCTCTGAAACGGGTGCATAAGTGAGCATTATAGGTAATAGTAGGAAGCTATGAATATAAATCTAAGTCAGACATTGTAGCTACATCATCCAGCTATATGATGTAACTATACATTCTAACTATACCGTTCAGCTATAGTCAATAGCTGCGCCTTATATCGAGAGACGCCATTATAGTATAGCTATAAAGTATAGTTGAACAGTATAGCTATAGTTGATAGCTATCTTTTTGGGGGAGATATCCGCTGGAATATTGGTTGAGCAAGTCGACCTTCCACAAGTAGGATTCGATCCCTCTACCTTACTCGACCATTTGCTGAACAAACGTCGTACAGTGATCTCCAAGGACAGACAGCCCCTCCTCAATATCATCACCATCAACGATCGGCACGTAGAAAATACCCGGTGCAACTCGCTGTCCCGAATCCCATTGTTCGTCACCGACGCTTATTGCATCCCACTCATTTGACTCCCGAGTTGCTGCTGAGACCGCCTGAAATGGTTCGGTGGGTGCGTATTTAATTTTGTAATAGACATAGCACAACAATGGCTCGGGCCACTCGTCGCGGCCCTGGGTTTCTGGCTCGACCCACTCGAGACCAATATTCAATTTGAGATTGTTTCCATCGCTGTTGGTCTGCATCATGGTTCCCTCGAACCGTAAGGTCCCATACGTCGGCCCTGGGGTCGGGTTGTGTCCCTTGTCGTAGTCCAAATTATTGTCGAACAATCCCTCTTGCTCACTCGTCATAATATCGTCGAGTGTATCCTTGATCCTATCGTAGACCTCATCCTCGAAATCGTCGACCAACCGGACGGCCTTCACGTAGCGATCGTTCGTCAATCCATCCGTGAGTGTGTCGTTAGTCACGAGGGTCACCTCCCAAAGAGGCTCTCAGATACTTGATCTGGTCGTCAATGTCGACACCACGTACACTAGCAAGATCGGGCACGTCCCCTCCGGCGGTGATCTGTTCGATCGCCGACTGCGAGTGGAATTGCATAATCTTCTGTTCGATCAACGTAATAAAGAGGTACGCACTCGCCTGCCAATTTTCGTTGATTTCCGCTGTAATTGCACGCCGGAGTGCCGCTGCAACGTCGTTCCACCACAGGATCTCTACGTCAACAAAGGCCTCAGAGTAGATTGTTGGAGTGCCCGCACCGGATAGATCGATATTATCTCCAAACGCATCCACAACGGCTGGTTGTTTCAGTTCGGGAACCAAGAGATAGTGTGTCCACGGCTTGTCGTGGTCAGTGTTTGCCTCTGCGAGGTAGGCTGCCTCTGAGGATTTTTCGTAATGTTCGTCGCCTTTCTTCAATTCGATTGAAAACGACAGCTCCGGAAACTCGACAATGATGTCGACTCGTCGGTCGTGGTGTTCTTGACTGGACATGTGGATTTCCCTGTCGACCGACGTCGTCGACTGTTCTGGTACTCCAAACAGCTCGTGGGAAAACCGACCGTCTGAGGACCGAATCAAATGCGCAAGCCACTGTGACCAGTTTTCCTCTTGGTTTGTGCGTAAGGGCCCAGACATTGGCGATTGTGGCTCCCAACTCTCGCACAGAGGATCCTGAGTGAAAATGCTCTCGTTGGCTGCCCACTGTAAATTCGATTGCTCGATCAGCTTGCTGACCACCTCGAGACCATGGCCGTGGTACTCGACGTGGTTGTCCCACCACCCGTCGATGTCCGCCCACTGTTTGGTAATCACCGATGACACAGTTGCAGGTAGATACACCAACTAATGAAGATTCGGTCAAGTACCCAGCCACAGGTCTACTTCCGATCGTCGAAGCACTGTCCCGCCACGCTCATTGCATCGAAGATGAAAACACATCAATCTCACCCCTTCCAGGACAGCCACCAAGAACCTGAGACAAACATCCACTAAAGCCAGTTAAGATTCCAACAGACAGACCGACAACAGCTCGTCTATTCATGTATACAAATAAACAAACTTAAAATAAATATCTTTTCCAAGGATAACTGCATAAACAACACATGACTACCTAAAGGCTACTACAAGACTGCGAGCGCAAGTGACCTAGTTTCTATAGAAGGTTGGGGAAGTCAAATAGACTGAAACTCATAAAGCGAGTTAAAATACTTTCTTAACGACTTGACTTGCCACCTTCTCAGCGACTACCATTCCAAGTAGAAATGCAATGGCGACTAGCGTAATACCTGCAGCAGAGGAAACAAACCATCCAACACCGAGAGTACTGAATATCCCTACAAGAAGCACGTACGCAGTATACATAATTGGAAATCCTATACCAAGGACAGAAGCAAAGTACACTATGCCAGCCTTGACTAGTGGTTTATTAGAGGATGATGTTTTCACGGACATGATAGATAATTCACTTTCTCCGACAATATAACTTCCCCTTGCGAACACGGACATATCTGATTCGTCCACAGAGGTCCTGAAAGAGCGTAGTTCTGAGTATAACCGCTCATATGTGCCGGGATAGACATCATTCTCCGACAAGCAAACCAACCTGTTGTTCGTGTGTTCAAACAGGAGAGGTGTGTAGTACTGCGAGCGCAAATATTGTGTCACTAGACTGCGAAATTTCTAAAATGTGTTGACACATACAGAAAGTATATAATTACAGTTTGATTATTTCTAAATAGTATGTTTCGACGTGGGTTCATTGGAGTGGTTTTTTCTTCCCTTCTTAGTGGATGTATAGCCTTCTCTGGAGGTGGTGACGGATTCATCGACATACACAATCGAACCGATTCTGTACGGGATGTTACTGTAACGTTGGTCCAGCAAGAATCCCAAGAAACAGTTCTTGATGAAACTTACCACGTTGAGCCTAACTCCGACCAGCGTATTGACGACGCATTTAATGACGGTGTTTTTGAGGCAGAAGTCATAGTCGATAACGAGAGAAGCGAGGAATTCGAGTTAGGTGTCGGTCGATGTCCCGGAACTCGGTTTTTCATTGGAGTGGAAATAGATGAGATAATCCTTGATCAGAGCGTTTGTGACTGAACAGAGTCTGCAGTACCTATTCTCTCAGCTGTGCAGCTAAGTTCCATTATTATAGATCTGAGGTCAGTTAGTAGAAACTCACCCCCTGACGGGATGAAATCCCCATATCCGACACTATGGGTAGGTTATTGGAATGACGGTCCTAGATTATCGGTTGTCGAAATTTGCCACGATAGTTCTCCACCGTCCGATACGTTACCGCCTAATATCTGACCAGTAGTTTCGTCGCTCGAAGAGTTTGGATGGAATACAGTCCTTCCGAGGTCCTCCCCCGAGTACTCGTCGTCGAGTGTGAATCGAACGTCATACCAGACTCGTGACTCGAACACGGATTCATAGGTCTGTGTTTGTCCGGGTTCAACGATAGTTGTCGCAGTGAGATTTCGTTGGGGGACTGCAGTGTCGGGAGTTCCGGTAACGGTATCGTGTCCGTCTCTTCGTTCACCTTTCGAAGTTCCCACATTGAGAACCTCAATAGAGATCTCATGTGGGACGGTATGATCGTTGTCAAATTTCAGGCTTCCTGCAGGAAGATCCTCAGAAGAATCCATCAAGCCGATTCCAGAACAGCCTGCTAATGACGTGCTCACTCCGATAATTCCTGCTACTCTCAGAAATGAACGGCGATGGGTGGAGGCCATGCAGTATCGTTAAAGTCGATTGTCAATAATTTTTCTATACGCAGTCGTAGTGATCAGCGGTGTCAAAAAACAAAACCTAGAAATAAAGTTCTTTGGGAGTTATTCCTTAGTAAAACAATCAAACCCATCGAATAGGTCTAAGACAGTGTAACATCAGCTGAAAATTTGATACAGGAATATACCGGGTGAAGAGAGGCCGTGAACGTTTTGTGTCGTTCGTAACTTGACGTGGTGCGGCTGGTGTGTCAACGAAGGCTATCTTGAAGCACACTACGCCCAGCGGGCCAGTGCGACCGCGCCACTCCCTGATGACGACGGTCGCAAGCCCGGTGACCAGCAGGCTTGGACCTCCGAGCAGCGTCACGCACTTACCCGTCACGTCGACGAACAAGCCCGTAATGCCATCGAGGCACTCACTACACTCTCAGAGGATGTCGACCCACGTGAGAAGCAACAAGCTAGATATACTGCCCTGAGAGCTGCCCGAGACCGAGCCTTGGTGTTCGTCCTAGCATACACCGCCGTTCGGGTCGGGGAACTTCTTCGGGACCCGAACGATCCGCGTCGACGTGGCGTCCGCTGGGAGGAACTTTCGCTCGACGACGGGAGTATGGACGTCTACCGGAAGAAACAGCAGTGGGACGCCGCGAGTCTCCCCGACCCGGTTATTACGCCGCTGCGGAGCTATCGCCAGCTGATGGACCCGCCGACAGAGCGTTGGCCGGTGTTTCCGACGTTCGACCAACGGACACTCGCAGGGCTCGTGCAGGATGAGCTAACTGACCGAGGGGAACGCTCGAAAGCAATTACTGAGTGTCGACAGAAGTACGCTCGCGACCTACTGCTGGCGCTCGATAATGATATTCGGCCACCGTCGATCACGACTGACGGTGCACGGTCGATTCTTCAGCGGCTTTCAGAGGCTGCAAAGATTGATATCGACCATCCGAAACACGACTACCTCGCGCCCCACGGTGGCCGGCGTGGTATGGGTGAGGTCCTCGTTCGCACGTTCGGGTATACAGTCGCTGCCCGGTATCTCGACAATTCAGAGGAGATGGTCCGTGAGCGGTATTCACATATTGAGGCTGGGGAGTTAGGTGATGTTGCTACAGAAGCCCTCAACGAGGTTGATTCTCTGAATCGTAGGTAAAATCGATGAGGGCTATTGGGTAGGTCCAGTTAGCGCCCGAACAATCAGTCAGCCAACGAGCGAGATTGTGGCCGGTCGGCCAACAGAACTGACGATTCGACGTCGTTGAGTACCTTGAAGGCCAGCGAGCCATGGACTAACCGCGAAAGTAGCCCCTCCTGTGCGGCCCCGATCATAACCATCGAGTGGTCCTCGGCATGGCGGGCAATTGCATCCTCGACATCGCCGGAATCATCGACGATCTGGCTTGCATCATCGAGATTATGATCTGCGGCCTACTCAGCGAGGAACGTTTCACCGTCTTCCCGCTCGGTAGGGGGTTGTCTACAAGATAGAGCAGCGACAAATTTGACCTACGATCAGCGTCGATCCGGTCGACATGTTCTGAACCTCCGTGAAGAGGCGTCTGGTCAGGCAATTGGACGATGTGTGTGGCGACCACATTGCCGCCTTTAGCTTTCGCCAGCAGGCTCCCGAGTTTGATCAGGTTCTTCTCGGTCCGGGGGTTCGACAGCGGCAACATCACCCGGTAATCGCTGTTATCCGGCTGGACGGTCGACGCGGCTGAGACGGTCGCATCCGGCATTTCCTCTGAACGGTCTAGGATGTACTGACCAAGATATCCCTGATGGTATGTCTCTCCGAGGGCGTAGATGAAGTACCACGTTATGATCTAGGATGTCATTGCCGACCATGACGCTACACTACGATCACACGAACTCTTAGCGGAGGGTGTCGGTCTCACTGGTCGACGAAAAGGGGTTTAGCGCCACTTTCAGCTAAATAGTCAACACGCACATCTCAGCAGACAATTTCTCCATACGTCATTATGTAGGTGCGATTGTTGTATCTCACATACGTCTCTTCCCTAAACCCAATGACTCCTTCCACTGTACCGTCCGAATACATTTCTTGGCTTGAGACTCTCGCTACCCGTGCATCAGGATCTCGAAACGATTGATCATCAAGACCGTCATCAACTTCGCTATGATTTGTCTCATTTGAGGTATTGATACTAGTACTGACACCTGCCATTTCTGGTTCATAATTTTCTTCGGCTTCTGAAAGTGCTTGAGAAAGATATTTAGAATCAACAAATTGCTCTGATGCTCCATCGAGAACGTCTACACCTTTTGGCACATCACCTGCAACAAATACTTCAATCTCACCGACCCCAGGGCAGCCACCAAGCACCTGAGACAGACATCCACTGAATCCAGTCGAGACCCCAACAGTGAGACCAACGAGAGTTCGTCTCTTCATGAAAATGAATTGATGTCTATGAGTATATATTTTCTCCTAAGATTGGAACTTTGTCGACTACATCCTCAAGGAGAACGGTGCTCGACTCCCCGAACTTAGTGAGAACGCCACGAAACTCCTTTAGATGACGAAAACAAACGGTGGTGAAACAGATATCTGTCTGAGTGGCTCAGATGAGAACGTTGCACCACCCCACCAGCGCACAGCAGTCGACGAACTCAGAACCACACTGTCTTTGCTTGAGACCAATACCTCCAGTGATCAAGTAGAGTACGTCCAGTACAATGGTGAGTGGTACCGTATACAGATTGGGGAATGGGTCGTCTGAAAAACACAGATGAGGCATTCGGGTAGATCCTGTAAGTAGAATTCTAAACTGAACTCAAGTGGCGATAGTCACTGTAATTATATCGACAAGGTAGAGACAACCGTGCCTAACCAACAGTGAATTACGACTTTTCCAGTCGATTCAGCGAGCAGATCTCGTTGTCCGTCCCAACGAACACGTACTCCCCTATCGCAGAGACCCGATCAGGGGCGTTGACCGAGTGGCTCCACGTCTGCTCGCCGTCTGGGGTGAACGTTGCGAGCTGTGTCTCGCCCCCTTGAACGAACACGGTGTGATCGGCCTCAGCGCCGTTATTGATGACGGTCAGCGTTTTGATCGGCCCATCGCCGACTGACGCCTGCCAGAGTTCGTCTCCAGTTGTCGCGTCTATTGCACGGAGCGTCTCGCCACCGAGATAGGCGATGTCTCCGTATACAGTTGTCCTCGGAGTCCATTCAAAATCTGGTTGGACAATCGGTTGGATCGGCTCGGAGGTCCAGGATCGCTCGCCGGTTGCAACCTCGAAAGCCTGGAGTTGGTGGGCGTCTCCGTCATCACCGCTTGTAAAGACGAACACACGATCAGACGTGGTCCCGACAATACTCTCGCCTGTTTGTGCAGTAGTAGTGTCGAATTCTGTGCGCCACTGCTCGGCACCGTCCGAACTCGCAGCGATCCGATCACTGGTCATAACGTAACTGATTCCGTCCGAGAGCTGAACTTCCCCTATCACTTGATCGCCGGTTTCGAACTCCCACCGCACGGTTCCCGCAGTCGGATCGAGTCCGAGGACTGTGTAGCCCGTTTCGACAACGACAGTGTCGGTGACGTCGACGATTGTCGGCGACAATCTACTACCCTGTAGGTTGTACTCCCAGCGTAGATCTCCTGAAGCTACATCAAATGCGTACACCCGGCTGTCGGCGACGTAGACTGTGTCGTTGGCTACACGTGGACGCTCGTAACCGACTGCAGTGTTCACGATCCAGCGCTTCGTGCCGTCCATATTGAGAGCAACCACTCCGTTGCCGTCTTGGGGGCCACTCCGGGTGAGGTATATTCCATCGTCAACTGTGACGGCAGTAAAGTGATCAACGTCTCGTTCGGTTTCATAGCTCCATGTAATCGATCCGGTCTCAGCACTCAGGGCGATAGCTTCCCTCGTCTCCGATCTGCGTTCGGTAATATCTCTCCGACCGAGTACTGTATCCCCTACCACACTGTCGACTTCCAGATCTCCTGGAACACACCAATCGTACTTGGTTCGGTATAGGCTAGGAGCGTCTGTGTTGGAATCGTCGTCGGATCCCTGCAACATACCTAGGCATCCAGACAGCAGTGATGATCCGATGACAGTGGCCCCTGCTGCCATTTTCGAAAGTTGTCGCCGTTTCATCATAAACTGTCCCGAGTCATCATACAAGTAAGTACTCAATCACATTGCAGCAAGAACACGGGTTCAACGCCGCGTCGACTGGTCGATATCCCAGCTTCAACGTCGACTCATACTTTAAAAATAAAACCCAACATTTCCAACAGAACAAAATAGCAGTCGCTGCTCGTTTTGGTATGACTCTCACTCGTCGACGTACACTCCAAGCAACTGGGACTGTGGCTCTCACGACTCTCACAGGTTGTCTGAACGATACCAATTTTGGATCTCAAGGCACAACTAAGGAGTATACCCTCGATATTGATCGGATTGAGAGCTCACCTGTCGAGTATGCCCTCTACGAACCAGATAATAGCTCCTTGTTCGGCGGGCCTGCACAAACTGCCCTTGAGAATATTCTCCCAGAGGGACGACACACGACGTATGGCTTTGAACCATTGCCGACCGACGCCTACGTAGAGTACGAGGGATCGTATTATCAGACCAAATACGTCGTCACTGGTCGACAGCAGATAGAGCGACAGATAGTTCGCGTTGAGACCGTCCCACAAGAGCAGGTACCTGATGATTCGATTCTGGTTGAGACGCTAGACCGACCGAGTGCTCGAATCATAAAAATACTGCACTCATATACTGTGAGTGGTGGAGAATCAGGCACTGCAGAGTTGCTTCGAGACGACGGGTATGTGTTACGGTGGCCGAGCGAACGTGAGAGTCGACTCGCAAGCGGTGAATTAAATGAACAAGTCGTGACCATGACCGATAGCGGGGCGTGGGCCTACCGTGTCGACATCACGACGGAGCAACTCACAGAAACCGCTCATACCGCCTTTGCTGTTGAGGTGGCAAGCTCCCAGAGCGACTTCCGCAAGGTTGTCTTCGGCTCTCGGATCGATACGGAACTCTCTCCAGATGCGTTGCCAGCAGAACCACAAGAGATCCTCGAGCAGGCGATTGCCGAAGAGACGTACACAGAAGTGGCTCCAATAACTGAGGCATTTGAGAGGCTGCTTGATCTTCTCGGACTTGGAGCGGTCGACACAGCAGAGAATGGCAAACAACTCTGGTACAACGACGAATTCTACCGGTATGGCCTGTACATCAATACCAACTAAGTGGAGCGATATGACCCTACAGAAGACATTTACCACGTACAACAGTTTCTGAAGCTATGAACAGACGGTCTGTCCTTGGAGTCCTCGCAAGCACCAGCCTCACTGGGATTGCGGGCTGTCTCGGGGACAGCGGAAACGACGGAGCCAAACCCGCCACGACACCGATCATGAACCGTGAGGTTCCGATTGGTGGCGATATTGGCGGTGTGATTCCGCAATTTCAGGGCTCTCCCGAACATACAGGAAATCTCGATGCAACAGGGCCGACGGATGGAGTGACGACATACTGGCGTCGGACACCCCATCGATACGACCACTCCCAACCGGTCGTTGTTGATGACCGGGTGTATGTCTCCTTCGGGGGAAAACTCGTCCAACTTGACCGTGCGACAGGGCAGCGCCAATGGATCACTGATGTCGGCCACGACGGTTCTTCGACACCAGCAGTGTACGACGGGACGGTTTACGTCACAGTTTGGAACGGCGGGGAGAACGAAGACCGGGGACTGGCGGCAGTCGACGCCGACAGCGGTGATATCACATGGCGAGCCCTCACAGATGCCGACATAAACAGCTCACCAGCTGTGACCGAAGACGGTGTCTTGGTTGGTGGGGGCCTCGGGACCACATCTGTGGCGGCGTTCGATCACGACGGTACTGAGCGATGGCGTCACACCCTTGGTGAGTACGCTTCGACGCCAGCGGTGACCGGTGAGACAGTCGTCTACGGAGCGGGAACCCCTCAGGTCGTCAGCTACGACGCCGTTTCGGGCGAACGACTCTGGCAGTTCGATACCGATGGTGAGACGACAGCGGCACCTACTATTGCGGACAATCGTGTTGTGGTCGGTACGCAGGCCGGAACGCTGTACTCGCTGGACCTACAAGATGGATCTAAAGAGTGGAGTATCGATCTCCCGGGCTCTGTCCGTCGTTCAGTCGCTATCGCTGAAAATCGTATTATCATCCCGACCGTTGAGGGACTTATCGCGGTCGACACTGCGGGAAACAGAGACTGGACTGTCGACACGAGTACAAGGGCTACTGAACCGGTAATTGCTGGAGATGGTGTGTATTTCGGCGATAGACGGATATTGCGGGCACTTTCTCTGACTGATGGCACAGAGTGGTGGTCCTTTGAGACCCGTAATCGATCTTTCAGTGACTTCGGTCTCGGAGGCATCCAGAGAGCGCCAGCGATCACTAATGGCATCGTGATCGTTGCCACCCAGGCTGGTGATGTGTATGCGCTGGGCGAAAAATAATCTCGAATATACAAAGCATATCGACAGACTCCTTAATCACGACTAAATTAGTGTCCTCCTCCAGATCAAGGTACGCTAACTTCCTAAGAGTGAGAATCCAATTAATCCAACCGAGGTCGACTGATTTTGTCCACCCTTTATAATACCATATCCGTAACTAGGTTACATTAATTTATGACTGCACCTACAGAGACAATTGAAATTCAGAACGTTGTTGCATCAACTGGAATCGATCAAGAACTTGATCTCGAAACACTTGTCGACGATATTCCCGGTGCCGAATTCAACCCAGACAACTTTCCTGGACTCGTTGATCGGACACAAGATCCAAAAGCTGCAGCACTGATTTTTCGCTCCGGGAAAATCGTCTGTACCGGCGCTGCAAGTGTTGATGATGTCCACGAGGCCCTCGAGATAATTTTTGAGAAGCTTCGTGAGTTAGGTATCCCAGTCACTGACTCTCCAGAGATCACCGTCCAAAACATTGTTTCGAGTGCAGACCTCGGTTATGATCTTAATTTGAATGCACTCGCGATCGGGCTTGGGTTGGAGGATGTTGAGTATGAACCCGAACAGTTTCCTGGACTCGTCTACCGAATGGAAGATCCAGGGGTCGTCATCCTCCTCTTTGGGAGCGGTAAAATCGTAATTACGGGTGGTAAATTTGCTGAGGATGCGACTGCTGCTGTAGAGAATATTGTTGAGAAAATCGATGACCTCGGTCTGCTAGGCTAAGTTTCAGGGCTAGCCATAGCAGCTGATTCGATCTAGTACGTTTGCGAATAGAGGGATTGTCATTTAGTGACAATTCAAATTGACTCAGATGAATTATTTTTAGAAATGTCAACTAGCGGTACATTTGATGGCTGCAGTTGACGTACAATATATTTTAACGAACTGAAGCAGGATACCTAATTGAGTATATGTAGTTCTATATTTTTGAAACTGCCTCGATGATCTTCTGAGCAGTCGAACTAATCCGACCGAGACGGTCCTGGATCACCTCCGAATCCTCGTTTTCCCACGCCGCTAAGTAGAACGCAGACCCACTCGTGTCCAAGTCAAAAAGTCGACCGACGATGTACGCAACGGCCTCGGCTTCGACCTCACGTTTTGCTCGCTCGGGTTCACTTTCGACACCGAAATGCAACAGGGCATGGGCGTACTCATGAATCAACGTCACAGCGAGATCGGCCTGATTCGTTCGGGCTTTTGCTTCAACAACGGGGTGAAAGGAGTGGATACATCGGTACTTGCAGACGCCCATCGCATCTCCGTACTTCCACTCATCAGCGTCGACAATGCGAACAGCCACACCGAGGTCTTCGGCTACCTCTGTGAGCCTCACCACGAGATCGCTTCCGTCTCCAGTGGCCGCAGTCTCCAACTCTGGAAGCGGCTCACCTTCCGTCTGAGAGACATCGAAGACGGTTGTAGGCCTCCGGAGTAGTGCCGATCTCGTCTACCTTCTCGTCGACGATCCAACCCGGGATTCAGAAACGGGGACGGTCGACTATCGAACGAATCGTCTTTTCAGGCGTGAAGCGATCAAATTCGTAGGTCTGAGAACGGTGTATTCGATACCCGTCTACAATCAGTTCTCTGTGGCGTCGACGACCGTTTTCCACGAGCGGGTCGGCTCCCAACCCACCATCCGTGTGGCTTTCGCTGTGGAGTAGGCGGCCCCGTCACCCGACATCGTACATTCGTCGGGAAGGCTGCCGTAGTAGTCGCTGATCAGTGTTTTGAGCGGCCGACCGAGTGCGTTGTCAGGACCGACACAGTTGAACGCCTCGTGGCCCTCGAAGTCGGCCTCCAGTGCAGCCTCGACGAGGTCGACGACGTCCCTGACATCGACGTAGGACCAGTAATTTCCCGCCCCAGCCGAGAGATCGTCGACGTAGTCGGGATCGCGGCAGGGGTATTCATCAGGGAGTTGAATCCACGACGGGCGCAACGAAGCCACGCTGATCCCATCACGTCGGGCGACCGTTTTGCCGATCTCCTCGGCAACGACTTTCGAAAGCCCGTAGGGGTCCTCCGGACGCAGCGCGTGGGATTCGGTGATCGGCAACTCGTCGGGGACCGGCGTCTCAGCGGCAAAAAAGAAGCCGTAGGCACCGTCAGAGGACGCCTGTACCACGTCCGCACCGACCCGCCCGGCAGCTGTGAGGACGTTGTGCGCACTGAGCGTGTTGTTCCGATAGAGGTCGACGCTGGCATGGTTTCCCGCGACCGGAATCGCTGCCCAGTGAACGACTGCATCGAGGTCGACCTCGGTGATAATATCGAACACAGCTCCCGGATCAGTGAGGTCGACCGTTCGGTAGTCGACATCGGGTCGGGGCTCGGAGGGGGTATCGCGGTCCAAACAGGTGACCGTGTGGGACTTTGCGAGTCGGTCGACGATCCAACTGCCAGTCGCGCCACAGCCGCCGGTGACGACAATGTTCATACAAACATCGCGTGCCTCGGGGTCCAAAACGTACCGATTGTGAGCTATTCGTCGTCGTCGTAATGTTCGCCGAGGGCCGCCGGGATGCGGGTCCGACCGACGAACATCAACACCAGAATGACGACAACAAATGGCAGCACACGGAAGAACTGCTGGGGGATGGCGAGGGCGGGAATCTGTTGGAGGCGGAACTGCAGGGCGTCGAAACTCGCAAACAGCAGTGCCCCGATGGTCGACAGGATCGGGTTGTAGTTCCCGAAGAGGTAGGCGACGATCCCGAGGAATCCTCGGCCCCCGATACTCGTTTCGCCCGACCCGACAAAGCGACCCAGTTGGCCCAGCGTGAAGCCCGCCCCGCCGATCCCACAGAGGACCCCAGAGATCAGCACGCCTTTAAATCGCGTTCGGCTCACGCTGATGCCAGCCGTATCGAGGGCGCGTGGGTTGTCTCCACTGGCCCGAATATAGCGTCCGAGCCGGGTGTAGGCGAGCACATACCAGCAGAGCGGCGCGCTGATAAGCATCAGATACACCATCGGCGAGGCATCGAAGAAGATCGGTCCAACGACCGGAATCTCGGCCAACAGTGGAATCCGCCACGTCCCGAGCGTGCCAACCGAGGGGCTGTTGACGCTCTCGAAGAGCACGAGCGAGACGAACGGCGCGACTCCGAGCGAAATCAGCCAGATCGCCAGCCCGGCGATAACCTGGTTCGACTGGTACCGTATGACGAACACGCCGAAGACGGCGGCCGCACCGACGCTCACGAGAATCCCGACGGCGAAACCGAGCCAGAGGGCGACCTGTGGCGGGACACCGGCATCCGTCAGTCCGACGACAGCGACGATACTGCTGAGCGCCGAGAGGATCAGAAAGCCCTCGATCCCGATGTTGATGATTCCGGTTTTCTCTGCGAAGATGCCGCCCATGGCTGCGAAGGCAATCGGGACGGCCACTCGGAGGGTCGCACTCGCGTAGCTCGTGTCCAACAGCGCATCGAGAACTTGGCCGGTTATCGACTCGGGCGGAACGATCCAACTGGTGACGACCAGCACGAGAATCACCGCGAGGAAGCCGCCGAGCCATTTGGCCGGCGTTTTGAGTTCGGAGCGCATTACTCACGCCCCCCGTCGACCGTGATCAGTCCACGCCGTTCCAGTTGGGTTCCGAACAGTCGGAACAGTTCCGGCGTTGCCACCAAGAGGATAATCAGTCCGCGCAGCACACCGACGATCTCGCTCGGGATTCCAAGCTGGAACTGGATCGCTTGGCCGCCGCTCTGGAGGGCACCGAACAGCAGCCCGGAGGGGAGCAGTGCCAGTGGGTTGTTTCCGGCGAGAATTGAGACGGCGATCCCGTCGAAACCGACCGGTGGCGCACCGGTCTGCCACCGACCCAACACCATCATGATGAACACCGCGCCGCCGACGCCAGCGACGACACCGGCGGTGGTCATCGAAAACAGCGTCGTGAACCGTTCGCTGACGCCGCCGAAGCGGGCGGCTTTCGGCTGGGTGCCCATCGTCCGGATTTCGTAGCCGATGGCGCTGTTGGTCAACAGCCAGTAGAAGCCGCCGAGTACGAGCAGCGCGAAGGCGAACACGAGCAACGAGAAGTTGGCACTGCTGGGAAACAGCTGCGAGGAGAGCACCGCTTCGGTGGGAATCGAGCGGCTCACAGTGCCCTGAAGTTCCGGGTCGGCGAAATACCGGTCGACGGTCACGACCGCGATTGCGGTCGCAATGAAGTTCAACAGCAGCGTCGAGATCACCTCGTTTACCTCGAATCGGTGCTTCAGATAGCCCGGAAGCAGTCCATAGAGCCCACCGATGGCACCCCCCGCAAGCAGGCCGACAGGAACCAACACGAGTCGACCGAGCATGCCACTCGGCGCAATCTCGGCAGCCCAGAGCAGCGCGATGGTGGTCGCCAGCGAGCCGAGGACGAACTGGCCTTGGGCCCCGATGTTGAACAGCCCAGCCTTGTAGGGAATCGCAAAGCTCAGTCCGGTAAACAACAGCAGTGTTGTCCACTGCAGCGTCACAGCGAGTTTGAAACTGTCACCAAAGGCACCCTGAAGCAACACGAAATACGTTTCAATCGGGTTGTAGCAGAATTCGAGCCCGAACACTGAGAGCGCCGGTGACCGACAGGTCGCTGCGTAGCCAGCGCCGAGGATGACGATCATCCCGACACCGACTGCGACGAGGACCGCTGCACTACTCAACAGCATCCGTTCGCCGGTCGACAGTCGAATAAGCACGCCGAACAACCGTTCAATTCGGGGTTTGAGTCCGCTCATTGGGACCTCGCAGTGGCTTCGCGGTCGAGTGATTCGCCTGCCATCAGCAGGCCGAGCTGGTCTTTGGTCACCGATTCGGGCTCGACGACGTCGACGAACGAGCCGTCATGCATGACGCCGATCCGGTCCGAGAGACTGGTCACTTCGTCCAGCGAGGCCGAGACCAGCAGTACGGCAACGCCCTGTTCGCAGAGGGCCAAGAGCTGCTCGTGAATGAACTCCATGCTCCCGACGTCGACGCCCCGAGTGGGATGGGCCGCGATCACGAGATCAGGGTCGCGTAGGAACTCCCGGCCGACGACGAACTTCTGTTGGTTGCCGCCCGAAAGTGACCGGGCGTTCGCGGTCGGGTCGGGTGGCCGAACGTCGTAGGTCTCGATGATC
>Ga0306867_1000590_pt1 | contig 19921 bp, 19 predicted proteins | sample AntRauTorckE6831_FD_190432 | JGI IMG/M metagenome (GOLD analysis project Ga0306867, IMG submission 190432) | Saline lake microbial communities from Rauer Islands, Antarctica - Metagenome Torckler E6 #831 (v2) (version 2) | ecosystem: Environmental > Aquatic > Non-marine Saline and Alkaline >...
AACTACTTGCTGCACATATTGTTTTGGCACTCGACGAACTCACACACGAACAAAAATTGCGCGAACGAGAAGAAGAGTTATTACAACAAAATGAGCATCTCAATCAATTTGCTAGCATGGTTGCACATGATCTTCGCAGCCCACTCTCGATTGCTATGGGCTATCTTGAGCAGTATAACGAAACCGGTGCTGAATCGGACCTCGAAACCGTCGACGAAGCTCTCGTCCGGATCCAAGAACTCCTGTCGGATTTAACTGGGCTTGCTCGATACGAGGTACCGAACGACATAGATGACCACATTTCTCTTGCCAAGGTCTCCCAAGCAGCGTGGGGAATGGTTACGACTAGCTCTGCAAGTTTATCTGTAGTGGATTTCACTGTCGCTGCTGATCGGAGCCAACTGCAAGCCCTACTTGAGAACCTGTTTCGAAATGCAGTGAATCACGGCGGGGCAGACGTTTCGGTGAGAGTTGGCCCGCTTGAAACTGGGTTCTACGTCGAAGATACCGGAGTTGGTATTCTTCCAGCCGACCGTGAGAATATGTTTGACCATGGCTATACAACGGGCGACGGTGGCAGTGGGATCGGACTCACAGTGGTCAGCCAAATCGCGGAGGCGCACAACTGGAGTATCACTCTCACAGAAAGCACAGAGGGTGGTGCACGATTCGAGCTCCGCGAGACGAGCGAAAAATCATAGTTGTTCCTTACCATCTTGACTCTACGTGATTATAACCAGTACATCCACCAACTGGTAATTGTTACGAGAGATTTGATGTAGTCGGAAGTCTGATTGTAATCGTTGTGCCGGACTGTGATTTAGGTACCTCAATTTCTCCGTCGAGATTTGTGATGATCCAATAGGCGAGGTACAAACCGAGGCCTTGGCCGTGAACCAGTGGCTCTTCTTTCCCGTCGGCCAGAACTTGCCGTTCGTCTTCGGGAAAACCAGGGCCCTCATCAGCGATTGTAATGCGTATCTGTTCGTCGGTTGTAGTAACGCTGACAGCAACAATCGGCTCTGGACCAGTGTGTTCGGCAGCGTTTTCGAGCAGTTCCCACAACGCCGTCTCGATTCGTGGCAACGTCTCGGCAACTGCCGTCTCTGGAATCTCAATTGTCACTGCAGCATCCGGATAGTGTTCTTCAAGTTGAGTGACCACATCGGTAATGATCGGAACGATATCGATGGTCTCCAACTCCGGTGATAGCTCGCGATTCTCTTCGATGTGACGAGCTGATTCAGTGAGGTTCAACAATCGGTCGGCTGCTTGCACGATCGCATCGGCGTTCGATTTAGTATCGCCATCAAGCTCGGCCGCCAGCATCTCAGCACGCCCGCTGATCACCGTCATTTTGTTGCGAACGTTGTGCCGCAGCACGCGATTTATGACGCTAATTAAGCCTTCCCGCTGGCGTCGTTTCGTTGCGTCTCGAACCATCACTTGCAGTCCAACGATATCGGCTGGTGTCCGCTCCTCCCGGTCGACACTCGGCTCGTATATCGGAACCATCCGCATATCGACGTACACAGTGCGACCGGATCGAGTTGCAACGGGGTGATCACGCATTTCGAGTGATTTACCCTCGGTAACTTCCTCGATATAATTGGTTGCCTCGTTGAATGTCTCTTTATCCGAGGCAAGTACCGAAATCGGCTCGCCGGTGAGTTCGTCCGGTGCGTACCCGAGGAACTCTTCGACAGTCGGCGAAACGAAACTAAACCTGCCCTCTAAGTCGATTCGGAAAATGAACGCGAAGCTTGCCGCCATAATGGCCCGATACAATTCATTTCGTTGATCGAGTTCGCGTTCTCGTTGGATCAGCTGCCGGCGTTGGCGTTCGCGATCAGTAATATCGGCGAGTGCGAGGACTGTTACTGTCGAGTCGCCGGTTGTCATCGATCTAGACGAAACGAAATAATAGTCCGACTGGTCGTCGCTGTCGCCGTCGCGTTCTATAATGCTCTCATCAGTATCTCGTGTGGCTGCCACTGCCGGGAGCACGCTGGCGAGTTTCTCGCCAGCCGCCCCTTCGAGCTCCGGAAACGCACTCTCAGCATCTGTCGAGTAATCTCGAATCCGGTCGTTGCTATCGACAATAACTGCTGCAGCAGTACTATGGGTCGCCGTCCGAACCGCCAGAAGCTGTTCTCCGAACAAAGATACCGCCCCAACGGCGAACGCTGCGACCCCAAGCGGTGCATAAATGAAGTTGATCAACACCGGTGTCATGATCGCAAAGAGATCAAAGATGATAGGCAGCGCCAGCAGGCCGGTAACGATAGTCAGTGGTCGCGTATCGTACTCGGATTCGACATACAGTTCGAAGATCATAAACAGCCCAACGGCCGCAAGCACGTATGCCAAACCAGTTGAAACCCAGTGTATCACACCATGGTTGATTGCTAGATGTCGAAACGGTGTGGTCACTTCAGTTGTGGTAAAATACAACTCATGAAGCGGATTTGTAATTTTTATTGTCACGACGGTCAGAAACACACCACCGGCGAGTCGACGAAGTGTCGAATTCGTATGTAACCGTCGACCGGTGTAGGCAGACGCAAAGTAGAGCCATGCCCACACAGTTGCAAAGCCGAATACCAGTCCAACCGTGTACGTGACCTCTCGAAACGGATCTGGGACAATAAAAAAAGCCGTCTTGAGAATTGCCCAGAGACCAGTCGTCGAAAGCAGTCCGACCAATCCATACCGTAGTTCAGCATCATTGAACGTTCTAGCCCGTGGAATCATCGAAAAACAGGCAAGCCCACTAAGGAAAAACAGGCTCAGATATGCGACGCCAATCGGTGCCATCCACGCTGCAGTCATTAGTCTGCTTACTAGTTGGGTCGCTGGAATATAAAAAAGCACCACAGCACCGACTCCTCATCTCCTACCGTGACCAAGACACTACCATTCCACTCAAACGTGAGCAATTCGAGACCCTCTATCAACGTATTTCTGAGTCCCCACAGCCCTTTGATCTTGATCGTCTCCCAGCTGATACCGAACCCTATGCTACCATCTTCTCTGTACATCCACGCTTCGGGATCGACCAACGCGAGGGTGTGCTGAAAAACACCGATTCACCTACCCCCTCCTCGCTCGTCGACGCCTCACTTACTGTCGAAAACCAAGACCACGAAACCGTCCGTGAGGAACCCGACCTCCCACTCTACTCGGATTCGTTGCTCTTGATCGATGCCCTCGAACGCTACGAGCCGACCGCCCTCGAAACGATAGAGACCGCCGAGTTGGTCAATCTCTATACGCTCTGCTCGGATGTTCAGCGCAATGCTGACGATCTCCGCCAGAACGTTCGCTCGCTTCTCCTCGACCGCCTCCACCACGATCAACCCGTCTATGGTCAGTACGGATCGGTCCAACGAACCAGTCGACGCAATCGAACGCTCAAAGACGACCAGACCGTTCTCGAATTACTCGAAGACCAAGGCATTGACCGCCAGCGTGTCACCACCGTCGACACCTCCAAAGTCGACGAGGCACTCAAAGTCACCGACCTCTCTGAATCGGATCTCTACGAGATCGACGAAAGCCAGTATGTCCGCAAGGCCGATGTCGACGAAGAGCGTAAAGAATCCCGCCTCCAAGGCCTCAAAGACCAACTCGCTGCTGCTGAGAGCCCGGAGACCGACGAACTCCAACGAGAAATCGAAGATCTCGAAGCTCGCATCGACGAACTCACCAGTTTCAGCTCTGCCAGCGAAGTCGACTGAAAACCCTCTCAGCAAGGAGTGGTGAACATGAGAAAGCAGACCACAAGCCGGTGGTGGGGGCGGCTTGGGTCCGTTAGGGCCGAGCCTAAGCCGGGTACAGGGGTAAGGCGTAATGAGAGGTTGTGCTACCCTATGCAACTACTGTCTCTGGGTCGACAATGGCTCTTCGAAGCCAGCGTCGACCCTCACTATAGCCGTAATTCAGACCGACACCCCCTTGACACTCATTACCATACCCATGAGAGTACTGGCATATAAATCTTGCATAGAACCTCACAAAGACAGAGACTATACACAAATAAGAGTTTGAATACTAGTTTATTTAGTGAAAAGCAGTACGCTAAAGAGAAAAATAGCACAAATGGCAAAAATAAGTTGTTAAATCGAGGTGCAGATACACGTGAGATTTCAACGAGGTCGAAAAGCCCGGAAGTGGTGAAAGGGTGGCGGGACGGCGGGATACCCCAGAGGTGGTCGATCCATCAGGGCCAGAGGATCAACCAGTTGCTACTAGTCGTGTTTCTAACTAAAATCTATTGACCAAAGATAACGGCTACAAAACTGATTCCAAAGGTCGTACTCGTAAGCTCAGTCAGAGCTCTCTGTCTCTGTAGTCCCTGATTTTCGGCGATAGAGTGTTGCCATAATCGCTGCCACAGTAACAACCACGAGGAGTTTCTTTCGTCCCATATCTCGATATTCGTCCGTATCCACTAATCTCTACTGCTAGACAGTGATAGATGCACACTCATAGAGACTCTGTTGGTCCACAGATTCAGGCAACTGCCCTATCCGAACCGCAGTCTCCGAAGCTGTTACAGCCTCAGCACTCGCGATCTCCTCTTGATCTCCATAAGCACCCCACAGGAATGCCCACCACCGTGATAACTGCCGTCCAACTAATGCCTTCATATCGTCCGCTGGATGGATCAGAAACGACCCACTCATGTCACCTCTTCTAATTCTGGGAGATCACAGTGCGATTATAAGCAGGTAATCCAGCTCAGGGCAGTGACTCACAGGCTACCCCATTTCCGTCTCCGTCGAGGCCGTGTGGATCGCCTGATTCGTTCTCTAGCACGTATTGGGCCTGCTCTTGCGTTTCAAAATCGCCGCAATCGTAGTCGCCATCCGGCGGCAGCGGTGGGATCTCAACGTCGCTGTTGTCGCTGTCTGTTTCCGACCCAGTATCGGAGTCCTGGAAGTCCCATAGCCCCACGCCGCTAGCTTGGGCTTCCTGCTCGAGTGCTGCAAACTCCTCGCGCAGCGAGAACTGACTGTCATACATCCGGGCATAGCCCTCTGCCAGCAGTCGCTCATTGAAATTTTCACCGTCGACGTAGAGATACACCAGAAGTCGACCAAAGTAGCCGCGTCTGTCTGAGTCGGGATCAAAGATCATCTGGACCTGCGTTCCTTCTAACTTGTCCTCAGCGAGTGTAGTCGCCCGCTCTCCCCAATTAAAGAGGTGATCACGGCCAGCCGTTGTATCAGGGATGCCCGCAAATTCATCAGGCGAGACCCGCGAGAGCGTGGTCTCAGGCGTGTCGACACCGAGTAGGCGGACTGTCTCTTCGGTTCCATTGGCATACTCGATTTCCATCGTATCACCGTCGATCACGCGTGTGACAGTGACGGTGACCGACTCGCCGTCGACGGCGTCGATCGTGGTGGTCCCGGTCGACTCAGTGTTGGGTTCCTCGGATGTCGCAGGTCCGTCGACGGGACTGCCAGTACATCCTGCGAGGGTAACCAACAGAATGACGCCAACGAGGGCCACCAATCGGGTTCGTCGCATACGTGGGTATCGGCAGTCGACGGGATCAATCAGTCGGTTGGGTCAACGATGAAACTAAGATGTTAACCAACAACTGGCGAGTTTAACCACCATTTGTTGGTTAACACAATCCCCGAAAATGTGGCGCGAGGGTTCACTCACTATCCCATGCAAACAGCGAGCCAGCCAAGCGGGTTAGAAAGGGCCTCTGTAGGGAATCGTCTTCGTCTCGCTATCAGTCGGGAGACTGCTGGTGCTCGAAGCAATTGTTTCAAAGGAGTGGTGGTGGGTCGACGGTGACAACGCCGTTAGCTGGTCTGCTTGACACGCCAGGTGGTCGCCCCGGTGTACGACCAGCGTTCGATCGACAGGTCGTCGACCGAATCCTGGAGCTTGACGATCAGCGCGCCGATCTCCTTCGACGAGAGGCTGACATCCTCGGCGATGAACTTGCTTTTGAAATACAGCTCACCGTCTTCCACACGGGAACGAAGATAGTTAGCGAGCCGCTCATCTTTCGGTTCGGAGTCGCTGGTCGAGGCGTCAGGCTGTGGTGAGGCGCTCATTGGTTGGGGTTGGTGTGGTTGTGTCCGACAAACAGTGCGATCAGATGCAGTGCGAGTAGGCCGATAACGATCAAGCCAGTCTGTGAGCCCAAGCCACCCGAGAGGAGTGGCAGGTAGACCAGCGGCAGCAGGATTGCCGCCCAAAAACTCATTCCTCGAACGGTTGCTCTGAGCGCGAGCGTTCCCTGCTGTGCAACATCTGCAGCCCAGTTCGTCACTGCGCTCGTGTTCTGTTCATGATTTGGCGTGACGTTCGACATCAGGTGGTCACCGTCTGATTGCATCCAGAAACTGTATCCCAATATAATACGACGAGCATTAGGACATATTCAGACTCTTCAGGTGTGAAACGAGTTCCCTCAGAATATTTCAGGAGCGCTTTAGACATCTTTAGACCCTTTATAATCCGATTTCACTCCTTTCTGCAATCGGGGGCGAATAGGATTGGAAATCTGAATTTGCAGGTAAGATCTCCAATATGCGCCCGCTTCAGTATCCAATAGCCACACTGATCACACTCGCGCGCACCTTCTTTCTGCTCAGTGGAACAAGAGTCGACTACCAGTTGAACACTGTCGGTCGATCGGGACTTGATTAGAAGTCGACAATTTTCGTCACGTGTGCAGAGGTGGATCGACGTCCTCGAATTGACGAGGTGGCCTACCACCGGTGATGAACGTGCTCGCGCATGTACTTCTCATAGACTGCTTCGACCGCCTCGTGGGCGTCGACCCCAAGCGAGTCGACATCGGAAACTGCGGCATTCGCACGGATATGCTCGGGCGTCGTCGATCCTGAAATAACCGTCGAGACGGCCTCGTGATCGAGAATCCACCGGAGCGAGATGCGCCAATGAAAGGTCTGCCGGGACGTGCGTCGAAGGCCTCGCCCTCCCGGTTGTAGTTACCTGAATTGAGGCGCTAAGGCCCCTTCCTCAACGAGCGACCGGAGGGAGCGAGTAGGGAGGGGATACAGCACCGCACGGTTCTCAGACACGTTCGACGCTCGACCCACAGGCCCACCACCACACTTATGTTGAAACGAAGTCTAAACGCAGGTGATGGATAGACATGAAATCGAAGGCCACGAAGTTATCGAAGGGACAGCCAAAGCCACCGGAAACGGCGCTCACGTCCTTGTCCCGAAACGATGGCGTGGCGCGGACGTGAAAGTCGTTAGAACCACCGACGCCGACGAGTAGCACCACCCGATGAACTACAACTACAGGTATCGACTCTTACCGTCCGACGCTCTCGAAGAGCAGTTAGTGTGGACTGTTGATACCTGTAGACAAGTCTACAACCACTTCCTCCACCGCCTGAATCGGAACAACGACACCTCATCGTACTCCGAACAGAAACGCCTGCCGAGTCTCAAGAAGTGGTGGAGCGACCTGAAAAGCGTTCACTCGAAGGTACTACAGAAGGTCGTTCAGCGGTTGTACGACAACCTCTCGACGCTTCGCGGGCGCAAAGAGAATGGCTACCGCGTCGGCCAACTCAGGTGGAAAGCACCGGGCGAGTACCGAAGTTTCACCTACAGTCAATCTGGCTTCAAGCTCAAGAACACGAGCGGTCGGACTCGATTGTGGCTCTCGAAACTTCGAGAAATCCCGCTCACCTTCCACCGCGACCTGCCTGAAGACGCCGAGATAAAGACCGTCACGATCAAACAAGAACCCACGGGCAAGTGGTACGCCATTCTCGGCATTGAAACGCCCGAGGACCCGCCGGAGAAGCCAGAGAATCCTAAGCGGTGCGTCGGCATCGACGTGGGGATTCTCAAGTACGCGCACGACACGGACGGAACCGCCGTCGAATCTCTCGACCTGTCCGACGAGCGCGAACGGTTGGAACGCGCCCAACGCACCCTCTCGCGGAAACAGCAGGGGTCAGAGAATTGGGAGAAACAGCGCCGAGTTGTGGCCGAACGCCACGCCGAGTTGAAGCACAAGCGCCGTGACTTTCTTCACAAACTCTCGAACTACTACGCCCGCGAATACGACCTCGTGGCAGTAGAAGATTTGGACGCAAAGGGATTGGTCGAGCTACCGGGCAACTCACGGAACCGCGCAGATGCGGCGTGGGGGACGTTCCTGCGGATGCTCGAATACAAGTGCGAACGTGAAGGAACGCACTTCGTCGCCGTGAATCCACGCGGAACGACGAAAGAGTGCGCGTCCTGCGGTGTTTCGACCGAGAAGCCGTTGTGGATTCGAGAACACTCGTGTCCGGCGTGTGGATTCGAGGCGGATAGAGACGCGAACGCGGCGTGGAACATTCTTTCTCGCGGAATCAGGAAGCGGTTAGGAGCGGGACGCTCCGAATCAACGCCTGTGGAGACTGCGCTTCCTGTGGATACCTCGGTATCTGCAAAGCGCGTCGTTGAAACAGGAAGCCCCACCCTCAAGGAACCCGCGTTAGCGGGTGAGTAGGGTGGGGTAGTTCACGAGTTGTAGTAGGTTCCCAACATATCTATGAGAACATCATATCCCGTTGCCTTGTACAAGACGGATATCTCGAACATATAGAAACAAACTGGTTGAAAGGACGCCCCACGTTTCGCTTAAAGAGTTCAAGAAACTTTACGAGGAGGGATAGACCCTCTTCGTAGTATTGTAGGACAATCTTGATGTCGGAGATTATACAGTCATCGAAAATGGTTCAGACACAGCTACAGTCGACTGTGAACCTCTTTTCTACACATGCAGGACCCGATTGTCACGTATTCCTGTCTGTGTTTGCTCAGTCTTGATTGGACCATCTACAGATGAGCAAAGCGAGTGCCTCGGGGTTTGACCCGCGGCGATTCACGAGTGTACTATCTTCAAGTTCAGCTGTCGACACGATCCGCCGCATAGACAGTGCCGTATTCCCTGAAAGCGTCGTATGGATTTACACTTGCTCGAGCGTCGGAGACGTGTTCCAGCGCTTCTTGAAATGAGATCTCTTCGATGACTGCGATAGCGGTTGCGGTGACTGCAGCACTTCGACTGACTCCTGCACCGCAGTTTACCACGATGCGGTCATCGGTCTCCCGTATTCTCTGTACTGTGGTCGTGACTGCTTCATTGTACTGGGTGTGTATGTCCTCTCCAGCGGTGGCGTCCTTGAAAGCAATCTGCTCGTATGTGGTACCGGAGATCCGGCGGCGGTCGTCGATAGGCTTGAATGAGAGGTTGAGATTGTAGTCGATCTCGTGTTTTCTAAAGGCTCGTCTGGTGATCGAATTGATATTGGAGATCCAAAGCCGTCCGTCGGCTGTCGTTTTGATGTGGTCCATCTGTGTGTTAGTAACTAAATTTGCGATCACTGAATTCTGTCACGCCCAGGCGCGATGAGTCGGTTGAGATAGGTCGACAGTGCATCCTTTGCGTCGGCTGGGTGCAGTTCCTCGGAATCAACCGCATCTACGAGTGCCTCAAACGAATCGTACTTGACGGTACCGCCGTACTCATCGGGCCTCTCGACGGTCACCTGATCGAATCGCGGGAAGATGTGGTACTCAAACAACTGTAGCGCAGGGTTGTGGAGTTCGATATCACTAGAGTCGACGTCGTAATCAGCCGGGTCGTAGTAATCTTCGAACGTTGGATTCCGCTCTGGAGGGAAAAAGACGCGAGCGATTTTTTGTTCAAGTTCTTCGGCGGAGTCTTCGAACGAGATAGTAATACTCTCACCACCAGTTGCCGGATTCGAACTAGAGGACATCTTTCCGATGCCCGTCGTGAGGTCGGCAAGAATCGGCGTGTGGATGGCTGGCCGAACGCGACAATCGATATGAGGCATAACTTCTCTATGGAGGGCATGTACCTTCCGCTGATCTAGTCCGCCGACGGCAAGATCTAAATCGAGATACTCGATATCGAGGGCTTGCATTAAAGGATAGACGACGTGACTCACTGTGGCCGTGGTACCGCTTTTGATTTCGGCCATGGCCCGTTGGGCACGGTTAAGTGTCGTTTCTACTTTGAGTGTATGGAGATCAAGCCGGTAGTCTTCGTCGAACTGGAAGTCGCTCCCGAGTACGAATTCGGTCGACTCTTCGCTGAGTCCGTAGGCGACAAACTGTTCACGCATCTGTTCTGCGGTCTCGTGGATCTCTTCGAACGTTCCTTTGTTGTTGAGGTACGCATGGACATCTGCGAGGAGAATCACGACTTCCATACCCGCATCTTGTAGATCGATCAGTTTGTTCGCAGTAAGCATATGCCCCAAGTGGAGGACACCCGATGGTTCGTAGCCGACGTAGGCTCTCTTGTCTTCGGGAGAGTCAGCCAATTTGGATACCTCCTCCTCAGTCATGGAATCTACAACATTTCGAGTAACAAGAGTATTCGTGTCCATGGTAATACTATCAAGAGAAGAAAGTATAGTTCTTTGTAGTTTGCTGATCACGAGAAGTTTTGAGTCGAATAGACAGTGCCGCCATCTATAGTATCGACTCCAATGTCTTTTGTTTCGAATCTTTCCTTGCAGTGACCTGGTGAGGTCATCCAACCGGTGGGGGTGCCTTCGACAAGCTCTATCAGCAAAACTATTGAGACGAGTTGTCTGTGGCGATATTGTTCGTGAAGCGTTAGTTCAACCGATACGGAATACCGTCTTCGACATCGCGCATGTTGTCTCTCCCTACGAACGAATCGTCGACTGGCTTGTTATCGGCCCGAGATTCTGCGTATCGGCCATCTTACAGGTATCACTGAAACTCCCGAAACGTCCGTGGATCCATCGGATCAGCCCGAAGTTGCTCGATGGAAGCTTGGACATTAGCCTGTGTCACCACGAGCCGGTCGGCATCGCCAGTTTCGAAGTCACTAACGGCAAATTCGAGGGCTTTACGACAGACAGCCATTATATCGGCCCCGGAGAGCTCTGAGAGATCAAGAGTACCGAACCACTCTGGTGTGACTTTCTCAGCGACCGGAAGATCCTCGGTGTGGACTGAGAATATCGCTTGTTGCTCGGCGAGGGTGGGTGGTGGAATTTCGATGAACGTATCGAATCGCCCCGAACGAAGCACTGCGTCGTCAAGTTGGTCGACGCGGTTCGTGGCGGCCATCACAATAACGTCCTCAAGCGGTTCCAAGCCATCGAGTTCGGACAACAGTGTGTTGACCAAATCGTCTTTCCAGACAGGTGTATCGCTCATACGGTCTGGGGCCAGCGAGTCGAACTCGTCGAAGAAAATCACACTCGGCGTGTGTTCACGGGCCGTCTGAAAGAGTTCGCGCAGTTGGCGCTCGGATTCCCCGACCAGTGGCTGTTCCAGTTCGGGGCCTTTCACCGAGAGGAAATGATACCCCAGATCGTTGGCGACAGCCTTTGCAAGCATCGTCTTGCCGTTGCCCGGTGGCCCGTGCAACAAGATTCCTTGGCCGACTGAGTAGCCCGCCTGCCGGAAGGTATCACTGTACTCTACTGGTTTCGTGACTGCCTCTCGGAGACGTTGTTTTTTCTCAGTGAGCCCACCAATATCGTCGAACGTCACTGAGGGTATGTCGGGGTTGAAGTGATACCCTTCGTCGTGACCAAACATTGGCATCCCTTCGGGTTCGTCTAATTTTTCGGCCTCCACGATGCCGATCGATTCTTGGATGTGGGTTGGTGTAACTGTCGGCAGTTCTGTGTCGCTTTCCCGACGCCGCCGTTGGACAGTCCGTTTCACAACGGTCCGAAGCGCCTGGAGCGTAAGATCCGACGTGTCCAGTTCTGAGAGTGATTCTATATCGAGATGTGTCGGTTCGATCACGCCGGCGGCCGCGGCGCGGGTGAGCTCTGCTTCGATAACACCACGGCGGAACTCCTCGCCGGGCTCGGGAACGTCGACGATGATCTCGAAGAGAGAATCGCGCGAAGCGAGCTCAGCATCTCGATCCTTTGCCGTACAGACAACGATCACTCGCTCGTGGCACTGCTGTATCGACTCTATGCTTTGCCGTACAGACAACGATCACTCGCTCGTGGCACTGCTGTATCGACTCTATGTGCGTCCGTAGTTGTTCATACTCTGTCTCATCGAATCCAAACTCATCGAGGCAACTCACGATGACGAGACTCGGTTCGCGGGCTCTCGCGGCTTCCAGTGTTGCTTCGATATTGTTCGTCTCTCCGGTGAACTCACCGCTGAGCGACTCCACGTGGAAGAACGTGTACTCGTCGTCGACCTCCCCAGTGAGGCCCTTTGCTAACATGGTCGTCTGACAATCGATGTAGTCACCGACGAGCAGTACCGATGACGTCACATACTGATCGTATCCTACCGTTTCGACGACTGTTCGGCGGAGCTGTTCTTTCGCCTCAGCGTAGCCGCGGAAGGAGTCGAACGAATCGAACGGTTCGGATCGAACCGTGACACTCTCCTCATAGATATCTTCTAGGGAATCTTCGTCTTCCGCTTCAGTAGTCTCTGAATACTCGTTGTCCATCGGAATTCCTCTCGGGCTACCTTTCGTAGGTATCAATCGGTCTGGTATCGTGAACGTACTGGCAACTTAAGATACTATTCCAACCATTCGAACCTTTGACTACACCAGAGGATAATACTCACTCTCGATAGTCGACTAGTGGCCGACGAGTCACCGTTTTATCAGAACGTGTCTCTTAGAATGGTCTATGTCTGAGACGATCGATTCGGTGACCCAGATACAGGATACTCCCCCAATCGTCCACATCAGCGATATCCACGGCTATCTTGAGGAGGCCCGCAGTGCGCTGTTAGCCGTCGGTGAGACAGATAGCTACGATCCCATTGTCACGACAGACGAGACAGGGAAGATCCACTGGGCCAACAACGAGTATGTGCTCGTGATTAACGGTGATCTCATCGACCGTGGTCCAGCTAACGATGCTTGCATGGAAATGGTCTGGCGGTTATTTGATGAAGCTCCGGTAGGTCGTGTTCGGTATCACATTGGCAACCACGAAATGGCGATTTTGGTGCCCTCAATATTTCATTGGCCGGATACCTATTCGACCGGGCTTGCTGATTCTCAGCGACGGGCATTTCTACAGCGGATCGTCGACGGTGCTGTCACAGCAGCCTTCGAGGGGCACAACTACACCTACTCTCACGCCGGGAGTAACGACGCGATCGATACGACGGCCGTGAATCCAGCGCTTCGAGAGGCTGCTTCGACGCTCTTAGATGACCTCGGAGGGCGAAACGAATCACAGACACACGAGCGAATCGTAGACCAGTACAGTCAACTGTTCGCCGTCGGCGAAAACAGTGCACGGGGGCCTTCGGCCGGTCTCTGGTGGCTCGATTTCCAGCACTTGGAAAAAACGGCCCCACCACAGATCGTCGGACACTCCATGCGGGAACGTCCAGTCCGCAAGGGGAACGTCGTCTGCGGGAATGTCATCCGGATGAACCAGCGTTCGAGAGCTGGGGAAGGCGTTTTGATTGAGACTCCCGACGAACTCACCTTTGTTCGACGGGGACGTGGGGGAACAGTCCGCACCACCACTGTTTGAATTCCGCTCCCTACGGCTTGATCGGGCAGGCACGTTCGTACTTTACCAACAATTGTTGAATCAATTGAACCAAGAGTTATTGTTCACCGACATTGAAATAACGCCATGAAATTCTTGCTGTATGGCGACCCTCATTTGAAGCCTGCTGGTTCTGGCTACAATCTGGAGGAAATAACTATCCCTCCTGATATCGATGCTGTACTGATATTGGGTGACCTCACCCACAGGGCCGGAAACGACGATCAAGCACTCGCAGAAGAATTTGTCTCTCGTTTTGGAGCAGACCTGCCCGTCATTTACATTCCTGGGAACCACGACCCGGCACCGACCGAAGAGCAGGTCGTCGACTCCATAACAGAAGCATACTCAGGACACGAGGAAGTACACCGGTTCGATGATGTATCTGTAGTCGGGTGGGGCTGTGAGGAGCGAACCCTCGGTTCGAAGCTTGATCAAACCGAGTTCGAGGCACTCGACCCACACGGAGTGTCCAACGACCGTCAACGATATGTTGCAAATCAAGTCGCCGACAAGATCGAAGCCGCGTGTTACGATGTGATCTGTGGGTCGGGCACCATCTCAGAGGCGATCGAATCTTTGGAGATCGACACCTCGGAGGAGTCTACGTTTCGCTCTGGGATGGAAGCCATAGAAGACGCGTACGATCACCTCTCAGACATTCTTGAGGGCCAAGAAGATGTGCTGCTCGCTACGCACGTCCCGCCATATAATACCTCCTTCGACCGCCACCACGCAGTGGGCTCACGAAAGCAGCATCTTGAATTCGTCCATCTCGGTTCGATCGCAATCAAACTCGCGATTCGCACCCACGACGTGTTTGGAGCCTTGAGTGGCCACTCCCATTCCTACGGGTACGACGTCGTAACCCACGACGAGACCCGATCGCCAGTCCACTATCTCAATTTGGGATTCCGAGGTATCGCGACGCTTCAAGTGTCGCCACGAACCAACGGATTCGTGTTCGAACGAGCTGCCAATGAGTGACCAATCGAACAGCCCAATCTCAAGCGTATGAATTTCCCTCATCGACAGACCAAAAAGAAAGAACGTTGTCAACAAAACCATGCGTGTCGGCCTGATCTCGGACATCCATGCGAATCTTCCCGCGCTTGAAGCCGTCCTTGAGTCGATGCCCGACGACCTCGACGGCCTGGTCTGTGCTGGCGATATCGTCGGGTACTCTGCGTGGCCAACAGCGTGTGTCGACCGCATCCGAGAGACGTGTGATGTCGTCGTCCAGGGGAACCACGATCGAGATGTCCGAAACCCAGACTCGTACGTCCAAAATGAAATGGCCCATACTGGCTTGCAATACGCCAAGTCACAACTCAGCACCGAGCAACTATCGTGGCTCTCCGAGTTACCTGCTTCGACACACGCCTTCGACGATCGAATTTACGTGGTTCATGGTCACCCCGAGAACGTCGACCGATACGTCTCAAAGGGAATGTTCACCGCTGTGGCCACCTACATGAGCGAGGCGACACAAATACTTGCGTTGGGACACACCCACAAGCAAGCGGCAGTTAATATGGCAAAGTTCAGTCGACACGGCTGGGTGGTTAATCCAGGGAGTGTCGGACAGCCGCGAGATGGGAATCCGACGGCCGCCTACGCGATCGTCGATCTTGAGATCCCCGCCGTCGAGTTGCATCGAGCTGAATACCCAATAGCAGAAGTCAAACGGGCCCACGATGATGTTGGACTCCCCCTGAAATCAGCCAAGCGGCTCGAAAAGGGAGAGTGAGGGAGATCGATCATCACGGGCAAGATCGCGATTGTTATCACACACCGGTGAAGCAATTGGAAAAGCACAGGTTAGTTAACCCTGTCAACTGGCATCCTCCATCGGAAGGTTGAGGCGGTTGTATAAATACAACAGGCGCAAAATGAGTATTCGTACGTCATAATTTTAAAGTACTAAAGAGAGATTAACATAACGATATGCATAACGAAAGCGTGATCGAAAATAGAAGACGAATTAATCAGATCACGGGCATATTAGTGATTTTGATTACGTATATTGCCATCGTGAGCTTGATTTCTGTTTATAAATACGTATCTGACAACATCAATTTCGGATAAACTCTCTGAGGAACTGAACGAACTAACTCAGCGGTACATCGATCGACAACCAAACCATTCAGGAGGTGCGAACCGCCTCGGGGTCAAGCCCCGAGGCACTCGCCTTGCTCATTTGTAGAATCAGTCTTGTAACACATAATTCGTGATGCTCGCGTCCTCCGTGCTGGGTTCATTCCCCAAGAAGTCGAGCATCGTGATGCCCAGATCAATCACCTCTCCAGTGTCCTCAAGCCGATCACCAGCGGTGAGCCCGCCGATACCGCTGTTGTGACTGGTCCGAGCGGTACAGGCAAGACCTGTGTGTCCAAGTTCGTCACTGAACGACTCCGCGAAGAAGCCCTTGATGTTGAGGCGACCTACGTCAACTGCTGGCGGAACCATACTCGCTTCCGCACCCTCTACCAGATCCTCGATGACATCGGCAGAACAATCGACATCCATCGCCAGTCGACACCCCACGACGAGCTCATCGACCGTCTCCAGCAGTACAATGAGTCACGAACCGTAGTAATTCTCGACGAGGCCGACCAACTCGAAGATCCCAGCGTCATCTATGATCTCCATAGCCTCCCACAGTTCGCGGTGATCTGTATCGCCAACAAAGAAGAGGAACTCTTCGGGCAAGTCGACGACCGGCTGGTGAGTCGACTGCGATCCAGCGAGCACGTTCGGATGGACAAATACCACGATGAGCAGCTCTACGATATTCTGCGAGCCCGTGTACGGTGGGGCCTCGAACAGGATGCTGTCACGGATGATCAACTGTACTGTATCGCTGATGCGGCCGCTGGTGATGCTCGACTCGCGATCGGTATTCTCCGAACCGCAGCGGGGAAGGCCGACCGCGAACACAAGGAGCGAATCACCGACGAAATGCTTCAAGACGCTGCAGCAGACGCCCGAGCCCAAATCAGACAGAAGAGCCTCGATTCACTCACCCCTCATCAGCGGGTCGTCTACGAAATCATCCGTGAACAGGGAGCCTTGGGTCCAGCCGAAATCCACGATCGATATACAGAGCGAGTCGACGAGCCGCGAACGAAACGGACCATCCGGACCTACCTCTCGAAGATGATCCAGTACAACCTCTTGGAAGCAGAAGGAACCAGTCGAGATCGAAAATACACGCTCATCACGAACGGGACCTCACCGTCGACTGACTGAGCTATCTTTTCTCAAGGCGAGAATCCCGCCGTTTACAGTAGTTGCCGAACCTAGCTGAGACTCTTGACGCTGGGCTGCGTTGGTCAAAAGATGGTTGAGACGACTGAGGCAAAACAGGTCTGTCGTGCTACTTCGACGTTGCTGTTCCCGGAGCTGGATTTCGATGTGAAACAATGCGGCGAATACACGAGAGAGGATTTCACCGAAATCCTCTCTCGTATCGCCTTCGATCAAGAGTTCGCAAACACGGGTGGCAAGACGCTCCAACTAGACCGTGACGAGCAAGTGGACGTCACGTCCACTGCTCGGAATCCGCTCGCTAAATCGCTCTTGTACCACTTACGAAACCTCTCAACGGACGCCATCGACGACCAGTTTGATGGCGTCCGTGACCGTTTGTTCGAAGTCCTCCGATCGCAGCGGCGACTTCCTGCGTTCGTCGATGTTGCCATCGATCTTCACGAGTGGCGGTTCTACGGATCTGCTGAAACTGATCACGTGATAACGACGTATCCTGATCTCGGAACGAACAGAGCATTTTGCTTTGCAACGCTGTGCATTGTTGCACCACACACGCGGTTTACGCTTGAGGTGGTGCCGATGGACGCGACCGGCTTTCCCGCCAAGCGCGAAGCCGTTCGCTCTTTGCTCGAAACAGCACAACAGTACGTCTCAATCCGGCACGTCTACCTTGATCGTGGATTCTACCAAGTTCACGTCGTTAGGGAGTTAGAACAACAAGATGTCGATTATATCGTGCGTGCACGCCCAAGTAGTGGGATGAAAGACCGCCTCAGCGCCAGCGCTGAGACGGTCGCTGACGAGTACACGATGCAGCGAAAGCGCAAACCAACGGCGTCGGTAGACGTCACAGTCTTTGCGGTTCCGCACCGCACAACTGAAGACGAGCACGTGTGGTTCGTGACGAGTCTGGACATAGATGCTTCGACAGCAAAAGCGTACGCGGCGGCGTTCCGCCGCCGCTGGGGAATCGAAACCTCATATCGACAGATCGGTGATTTCCTCCCGAGAACGTCGTCGCCGACGTTCTCGGTGCGGTTGTTCTATTTTCTGTTCGCGGTTTCGCTGTACAATCTCTGGGTGTTAGCTAACGTCTTACTTTCAGCTAAAAGAGTTCCAAAGACACCTCAGATCTCGACACGAATCTTCCGTAGATTCGTTCTCTGGACAGACTACGGTTGAGGACACACTCAGATTCGACCGGGATGACCGGTGAGTGCGCCCTGTTTCGGAGAGGCGTCGCTCGGGAACGCCGCTGGCGCGGCGTTCCCTCGCACTTTTAGAGAATTCATGACAGCGTAATCTGGTATAGTGTCGTGGTTTTTGAGCACAGCTGCTCAGTTAGCGCCGAGTAGAATCTGATTCGGCAACTACTGTTTACGGCGGGCGTGAAGCCGACAACTACTGACCGTTCCACCGTTGGTCGAAGGCCGAATACCCCACGTCGGAAAAATTTTATTGAGATTGGGTATATAGAAATTTGTACGGCCTAATGAAGTATAACCTCGAAAAAGGGCGCACACGGTGTATGCACTCCAATATCACTTTGTGACCGTCACAAAGTATCGCACCGACATCCTCACCGACGAGATCGCAGAACGGCTTGGTGAGATTGCCAGTAATATCGCTGAAGACTTCGGTGTGAACATCCAGAACGTCAACGGTGGTTCTGACCACGTTCACATCCTGTTTACGGCAGAACCGACCACTGAGCTTACCAAGTTCATCAACTCGCTCAAGGGTGTCTCATCCCGAAAAATTCGGGACGAATACCCAGGGACGCGGCAGGCCCTCGATGATGCCTTCTGGCAGCCGGGATACTTTCTTGCTACGACCGGACAGGTGAGCATCGACGTGTTGATGGACTACGTGGAGGACCAATAGATGCCAACGGCTGTCACGAAGACGTTGCAGGCGACGTTCGCGCCTCCGACCGCGCACAAGCAGTCAAAGCTCACTGACCTGCTCGAAACCTACCGTGACGGTCTGCAAGCAGCCTTCGACGCCGAGGCGAGTACCATGTCGGCGGTTAGTGACATCGTGACGCCTTACGATCTGCCGTATCAGGCAAAAGCGGCCCTGTGCAACTACGTCCCGCAGCTCCGAGAGACGTACAACGCGAAAGAATTGGACGACGATCACCCGATACGGCTCACCAACCAAGCAGCCGAGTTCGATCACTCTGACGACCGCGACTACGAGTTCACATGGTGGGTTCCCCAACCGGGACGTGGAACGAACTTCTGGATTCCGCTCCGCATCAATCCTGAGCAGGAATCCCTCTGGCGCGATCTCGTCTCGGAGGATGCGAAGGCGGGTCAGATACGGCTGCAAAAACACCGGCAGAACTGGGTACTGCACGTCACCGTCGAGTACCCGGTCGAAGAACCAACGACAGACGGTGACGCCACATACGTCGGGTTAGACATCGGAGAAACCGCCCTGATCACGGGCTGTGGCCTCAAGGACGGTTCTCCGACTGACCCGTTCGTGTGTAGCGGTAGTAGAGCGAAACAACTCCGCAAGGAGATACACACGATCCTGAAACGGCTGCAAGAGCGTGAGGCCGCCGAGTGGCGGATTGAAGACCGATTCGGCCACTACCAGAACGCACTCACAGATATCGTCGAGAAAGCGTCTCGACAGGCCGTCGAGTACGCCCAACAGTTCGAGAATCCAGTGTTAGTGATGGAAAATTTGACGTATATCCGTGAATCGCTGGACTACGGCGAGTATATGAACCGCCGCCTTCACTCGTGGGCGTTCGCGCGGCTGCAAGGCCGCATTGAGGACAAGGCGAGAGAGGCGGGTATCCCTGTCGAGCACGTGAATCCAGAATACACGAGTCAGACGTGCCACTCGTGTTACCGTCTCGGTCGGCGAGACTTACAGGCCGAGTTCCAATGCCCACATGACGGTTGCCACGTCTCGACGTTTCAGGCTGATATCAACGCTGCCGCGAATATCGCACGACGGGTTGACCCGTGGGGAGAGAGCGTCCCGCTTGACAAGGCCGGACGCGATGACTCGCCTCGGGATGGGAGCGGTTGTGACACCGCCACGACTCAC
>Ga0306867_1000603_pt1 | contig 19674 bp, 25 predicted proteins | sample AntRauTorckE6831_FD_190432 | JGI IMG/M metagenome (GOLD analysis project Ga0306867, IMG submission 190432) | Saline lake microbial communities from Rauer Islands, Antarctica - Metagenome Torckler E6 #831 (v2) (version 2) | ecosystem: Environmental > Aquatic > Non-marine Saline and Alkaline >...
CCGCGTCGCCCTCGACAACGCCCCACTCGGTCGACTGCTCGTCTTCGTCCCCATCGTCGAACCGCACGCCGTCATGCTGACCGGTCACGCGGAACCAGTAGGTCGTCGTCTCGGCCTGCTGATCGTTGTCCACCATCAGAGCGCGCAGATCCTGATAGGTGTTCAGCAGCGGGTGCCCGTCCGTGTAGCTAACCGACAGGCCGTCGCCGTCCGGGCCCAGGATGTCGCGGGGGGTGCGGGTGAGGTCGGTCATCTTCGTTCTCCTGCCCCTGATCCCCGAGGCGCGGTTGCGAGTCCGTCTCGCTATGATTCCCAGTATAGCGATTCCGTCACAGGTGTCAATAGCTGGGTCAATAGATATGGAGGAGGCGACGAGCGGTCAGATACCAAGTGGCTGCAGACAGCCACCGTCGACTGATCCCAGCCCGGGCAGAGTAATCGTCGTCGTATAGCCGGGAAAGGCTGCCGAGGGCGACGCCGTCCTAGCCCTGCTGAACGCCGGCCCTCCGTAAGCGTGCTGACCGTGGCCTCGCTAGGCCGGCGGGGGCTCTGCTCGTGTCAGCGGCTTCCGGATCGTCGATCTGCTGAAACGGCTCGTGCGCCTAGGCTGATGCTCTCGTAGGTTCTCCTGCGAAAGAGTGAGCACGACCGAACGGACCCATGGGCTTGCAGCTTCAAGCAGCACCACACCGGGAGGGGAATGGCCGCGGCTTCAGGAGAGCAGCCCCGTTGCTCTTCCTATCCTCTCGATTGGATGTCTATGTTTCTCAATGCGTTATGAATCTCTACTGCCTGAGGGGCGCCGGCACCAGAGGGCCCAGGATTTGTGCGGCCGCGGTCCTCGGTCAAGCGATCTCCTAGGACCACGTTCGTGAGGACGGAGCGCCGCTTGACAGCCTGTGGTTGCGTAACGCGAGTTAGGGTCGTAACCTTCATGCCACCTCCGCGCTGATCCATTCAGTGGGAGCACTTCAGATCGTAGAGACTATTGAGTCTTGTGGAAGGATCTGAGGGCTTCAGGGGCGCCTAAGAGCATGTGGGGTGCGGCGAGTCTTCCCGCGTGACGACGGCCCTGGTAGTTCGGACTCTGCGAAGCAAGAATGCAGAAGGCTCAGCCGATTTTGGCTGAGCCTTCCTACATTCGGTGCCGATCAGGTCGAGAAGGGCGTCTCCATCTGACCCCCGGGACGCGCAGGGGGCTGGCCCCTCCCTGCATCCCCCGCCTGACCAGCGGGACAGCCGCCGGGTTGCCGCGAGTCCTCCCGGGCGGCAGGGGCCCTTTTGCGGGGGTAGTTCAACGGTAGAACCCCAGCCTTCCAAGCTGGCCATCTGGGTTCGATTCCCAGTCCCCGCACCACTCAGCGGTACACGCGGGGCGGTCGTCAGTACCAGAAGGGTATGGTCTACACCGTGAACGACTCTCTCGGGCAGGTCCTGCTGGAGGAGAAGGAGGCTCAGAACGCTTCTTTCGTTTGGCGCAGGGGCCAATCCGATGACAAAAGTACGGCAAGCGAAGGAACTACTCGCATCCCTCCTCAGCAAAGATTCCCCGGAACTTGGGTCCCGCCTAAAGCAACGACTGTCGGCGGAATTTGACCGTTACAGTCTGGGCGCGTTTAACGAACGAGAATTCGGAACTTCGTCTACCAAGTTCATTGACTTCCTGTCCGAGATTTGCTCCGACGTTGCACGAGTCGAACGCGAACCTGATTCCGTCGATATCAAAGTATATCTCCGCCTCGACTATGAGCCACCCGCGACTTCCTCACTGCCTGCGCCCGCGGCGGTCGAACGCAGAAGTCTTCCGCTAAGAAACGAAATCTGGCTCGCCTTCACAAATCCAGATCCGCATCGACGTCGCGTCTATCGGCGAAGTGACGGCACGATCATGCACTACATCAAAGTATATCTCCGCCTCGACTATGAGCCACCCGCGACTTCCTCACTGCCTGCGCCCGCGGCGGTCGAACGCAGAAGTCTTCCGCTAAGAAACGAAATCTGGCTCGCCTTCACAAATCCAGATCCGCATCGACGTCGCGTCTATCGGCGAAGTGACGGCACGAGCATGCACTACGAGATCAACGGCTCGGACATCAACGAACCTGCTTTCGCGGCCGACGACTCGCAACTCGTCGAAATCGAACCTATTCCTGCAGAAACTCAGCAGGAGTGGATGCAGGAGTTCGCGAACCAAAACGACCTGCCACCAAACACGCTCGCGGAAGTGCAGCGCCTACTCCGGGAGCCATACGAAAGCAAGCAGAACCACGTTTTCGCTAAGCTGCTCGGTCAGCACAGTGACCAATGGAAAGCCACTCGGAACGAACGCGTAACACTCATCGCAGTCGAATGGGCACAACGAAACCGCGTACCAATCGCCCGACTGTAGCGGCATTACGAGGTCAACGCGAAACCAGCGGCGCCGAAGACGAACCAGGCTCAAGCAACCCTCGAATCGTGGTTAGAAAGCACGGTACGTGCTTGACGAGTACACGAAACGTGGTATTGTCGGCCCATGACTACTGCTCGCATGAGTTTGCCGGAGTACATTCGGGCCATCGGTGACGAGGCCGCTGCGATTCGCTGGGGCGTTAGGCCTCGGACGATTGCTTCCTGGCGCCTTCGTCAGCGATTCCCGCGTCCAGCACAAGCAAAGGTGATCGTTACCAATAGCGACGGTTTGGTGGACTGGAGAGGGATCTATGACCCGGCCTTTTCCTCGGCACGACAGGCGTCCTGAGACACACGGTCGGGCCACCGCACCCGCCATGGGAGGCACAACCATGCCTGTTCTGCAGGATGAGGGCAACTTTGCGGAGGCCACGAATCACGCGGCCTCTGACGGCAAAGGTGCCCAGGGTTTGGTCAAAGGTGCCCACCAAAATAACGGGGCATCTTTGACCCAAGAGGGCATCTTTGAAGATGGGGAGCAGTTCTGGCGCTGGCGTGCAGTGACCGGCGCGGAACGACACCGCTTGAAAAGGCCCGCCCGTCGCTGGATCTCGCAGAGAAGCTCGTCGAGGCCAGTGAGGGCCGCCTGGATCTCATGGCCCTGATGAAGGCTAAGCGCAGCAAAGCCGAACGAGGGTAACCGGGAACGAAACCGGCGCTTGGGGCGCCCAGCAAGACGAACAGACATGTGGGGGGCCAGGCATGACGAAGTTTCTATTTTCAGGCAACGATGCGATATCGCAGCAGTGCTCGCGCATGAGGATCGGTGACGGCCTGGTCGTCGCCGGCGTCCTGCTGGTCGCCGGCATGGTGTTCCTCATGGCGGGGGTCTACTGATGAAGCGCCCATCGTTCCAGTTCTACCCGGGCGACTGGCGTCGGGATCCGGGTGTCCAGGCTCTCGATTTCCATGACCGGGGGGTCTGGTTCGAGATCCTCTGCTTGATGCATGAGTCTGATGAGCGCGGCGTTCTGCTCCTGAATGGCGCCCCAATGCCCGAATCGGCTTTGGCTCGGGTTCTAGGTTTGGATAACCAAATTCTCAACCAAACCTTAACCACCCTGCTCGGGTATGGCGTAGCAAGTCGGAGGGATGGCGACGGCGCACTGATCTGCAGGCGAATGATCCGGGACGAGGAACTGTCACAAATTCGAAAAGAAGCAGGAAAAAAGGGCGGAAACCCCAATTTGGTTAAGCAAAACGGAACCAAAGCATCAACCACCCAGGATAAGCAAAAGCCAACCCCTTCATCTTCATCTTCATCTTCATCTTCAGCTTCGGCTACACCCTCACTTCGTTCGGGTGATTGGCACGCTCAGAGCGCGAGTGACCCCACGTCGGCTCCGTCCAACGTCGCCCGGATCGCTCGATCGAGCGATCCGCCGGAAACCGAACCGGAAAAACCCAAACCGAAACCCAAGCGCGCCACCGGGATACCGGATCACTTCGAGGTCGATCTCGAGATGCAGACGTGGTTCCGCGACCAGGGCGTCCCGGGCGATGTCGCCGAGGTGACTGAACACTTCCTTGATCACCACCGCGCCAAGGGATCGACGTTCAAGGACTGGCAAGCCGCGTGGCGGACGTGGTGCCGGAACCAGATCAAATTCGGAGGCCAGCATGGTCAAGCACGTCAGGGACATCCCGGTGAACCCCGGATCGGATCAGCCGAGCGCACCCGGATCGCCATCGCCGAGCAGCGCAAGCGCGAAGGCCGTGCCTGAGCTTTCGAGCCTGCCAACGATCGATGATGGCTGGCGGCCAGAGGATACCGCGAGCGCGGATCTGCTGGACAACTTTTGGACCCACATGGACGGCATGTTCCCGAACCGGTGGTCATCGCAGAACGGGTCGGTGCCCAGGGGTGCCTCGGCCCGGGCATGGCTCGCAATCCTGCGCCAACTGAGTTCCAGACAGATCAAGGCGGGCCTGCGTCATTGCCTGACCAGCACCGAATCCTGGCCGCCGACTCCGGGCCAGTTCCGGCAGACAGCGATCGCTAGTGATCGACCAGAACACCGTGCGTTGCCGAGATCGCGTCGGCTCGAGGTCCAGGCCGCCGAGGACAGCGTGCGCGAATCGCACATGGCGCAACTCAAATCCATGGTCGGCCTGGCGCCGAAGGAGGGCTCATGAATTGGAATCGCATTGCTCCGGTGCGCTGGCTGGTCCTCTGGCTGCTGCGCGCACTCGTCGTCGCTAATCGGGATCCGGACATGGTGATCCTGGATGGCCAGGGCCGGCCCTATCTGCTGCGCTGGTACATCGGGCGTAGGCGGGACGATGGCTCATGGTATCTGCACAGGATGATCGCGCCGGATGTCGTGAAAGATCCGCACAGTCATCCTTGGGGTTTTCAAACCTGGGTGCTTTCCGGCGGGTACATGGAAGCGGTTTGGGTCGGAGCCAACTGGGGTCCAGCCGGAGAGGTTGCCGGCGCAACCCCTCGTCTCTGGCGCCGCACCTACGACGAGTATCTGGATACTGGCGACCACCGCTCCCGCCCACCTTGGTACAAGCACGTCATCGAGGCAGTCAGCCCAAATACCTGGACGCTAGTCCGCACCGGTAAGCGCGATCAGAACTGGGGATTCTACAGCCGTGCCCAAGGCGTATTCACGCCCTGGCAGGACTACCTTGCCAATACACAGAGGACGGCCGAGTGACTGCTGCAGCGCAAGTCACCCAAGCCCTGGCTGCCGGCCACCGCCATCCGAAGGCGATCGCTGACCGCGCGGGCCTAACCCTGCGCTCCGTTCAGCAGACGCTCGCACGCCTGGAGCGTTCTGGGGCCGTCGAGCGCGAGGAATTTACCTACCAGCTCACCGAAGCTGCTCTGGAAGTGTTCCACGCGGAACAGGGGAGGGCGGCATGACGACCGCAGCGAGAAAGCCCCATCCGGCCGCTGCAAAGCGTCGCCCGAAGCGGTTTCCCCTCCGGGTCATCAAAGGAGGCTTCGCGCCGGCAGACCGCATCACGCAATCGATCCTGCGTGATCGCGGCTACCACGTCGGCGACATTGTGTTCGCCGAGATCCGCAAGCCGCGTCGGCCGCGTTTTCACCGTCTTGCTCATGTATTTGGAGGCATGGTCGCGGAGAACATCGAGGGCTTCGAGAACCTGGACAACCATCGTGTGCTGAAGCGCCTGCAGTGGGAGTCCGGCATCGGTTGCGACGAGATGCGGGTACAGCTCGACGGTGGCGCGCAGGCCCTGGTTCGCGCCCCACAAAGCCTTGGCTTCGAGAGTATGGACGACGGCGAGTTCCGGGAGGTCTTTCTTGGCCTATGTCGGCACGTATCGCATCGATACTGGCCGGCTCTGACGGCAGAACAGATAGCGGACATGGCGGAGGCGATGGTTGATGAGTAGTGCAATCGAGTTTCGTGGCGAGGCCCTTTCGCTCGCAGAAGCAGCAAGAAAGTACGATAGGCGATCCGCCGAGTATTTGAGGGCGGTCGCATGAGACAAACCCACCTTCAGCGCGTGAAAGGCCTGCAGCAGAAGACAGCGCTTCGTCGGGCGTCGGCATTGCGGAAGCGCCGCCGGCGGAAGCGCCGCACGAGTGCCCCCAGCCTGACAGCCGCACAGCGGCAGGTGCGGTTCGATGCCCTGACGCGCATGGGCTGCATCGTCTGCAGGAACGAGACGTTCGGGATCATTCCTCCCGAGATCCACCACTTGCGCGGTCATCCCTGGTCAGGTGCCAGTCAAAAGGCGAGCGATGCGCACACGATCCCCTTGTGCCCGCTTCACCACAGAGAGGGTGACGGCACCCATGGGTTCATCGGCTATCACCAGTCGCCAGCGGAGTTCGAGGCGCGCTACGGCAGCCAGGGCCAGTTGCTCGAGCAGGTCAATGGATTGCTTGGGCGGATGCGGGAAGCGGCATGAATTGGTGCCCGCCCGGCTACGTCCACATCGACCCCATGCAGGCTGGGGTCCGCTGCATGGACTGCCGCCACGAGATCCCGATCACGACGAGCCTGTCGCGGTGCGGGGGCGGCCAGCCGCCGGCGGGCGCCGCGGGGAACTGGCGTTCGGATCACCGGCATTGCGAGACTCACCAGCCGAAGGAATCGGGATGAAGCCCTGGAGCCTCGATGCGCTGCCACCCAAGGCCCGGGAACAAGCCGCGGCCCAGCTCGGCATTGAGCACCGGAAGGCCAAGCGGCGCGGCAAGTACGGGGCCAAGCCGGTTGCGGTGGATGGCTCGAGGTTCGACAGCGGCCGGGAGTACCGCTATCTCAAGGAGGTTCTGGAACCCAGGCTGCGGGCCGGGGAGATCATTGATCTGGTTCGACAGCCCAAGTTCCCGATCGTCGTCGATGGGCGCCCGGTGCGCGCAGTGCGGCAGAAAAACGGCAACCAGGGCCGGCCTCTGGTGGTGATCCTCGATTACCAGTGGATCGACGTCGCCGATGCGCGGAAACGCTACATCGACGTGAAGGGGCATGACACCGACATGAGCCGACTGAAGCGCGCGCTGGTTGAGCACATCTACGGGATTGAGGTCGAGCTGGTATGAGCAGCCGTGACGTCTGCGATGAGATCGGGAGGTGGATCGAGGATCGGAGGTCGGCCATCGGGCTGACGATCTCGGAGCTCGAAGCCCTGACTGGGGTGAGCCGCAGCAGTCTGATTCGCATGCAGGACGGCAATGCCGCCATGAGCATCGGAAATGTCATCGCTGTCATTCAGGCCCTGGGTGGTCAGGTCGAGGTGAAGGAGGAAAGCCATGGGCACCACCAGATCGGTACCAACGCTGAAGGTGGCGAGGAATGAACTGGAGCAGTGGGGGCGCTGGTGGCGGTACCGTGAGGCGCGGGAGTGCAATCAGGGCGGCACCAGTCTGTCGGCGATCTTGATGGAAATCTGCGCCCTGGGCGTCAGGGTCCAGACCACGAACACGCACTCTCACCGCCACCTGTCTGACTCGATTCGGGTGCCGGGGAGTGTCGCGGACATGGATGAGCGCTTAGAGGCGCTGCCGCTCCCGTACCGCAACGCGCTGGTGCTGCGCTACGTGAGACGCAACCTTCGCATGGTGGGGCATCTTCCGTTGCTGCGCGCGGAGCTGGCGATCGGGGAGATGCTGATACAGGAGTGGGGCTGTGTGCCGGATTGGGCGACCTCCGACCAACGCAAGGGGTGGGTGCGCAGATAGGCAAGGTGCCACGGTTGGAACTTTCCAGTCCGCGTATAGCGGGTACGATGTGATTTCCTGGCAATACCCAGCTTGAATAGAAACCCACACGAACCCGGCCTAGCGCCGGGTTTTTTGTGCCCGGCAGGAGGCCGCGAATGTCGTTCCATCTCGACCCACGAGTGACAATCTCCCAAATTGTCACCCTGGTCGTGCTGGTCTTTGCCTCCGGTGGCGCCTACTACCAGCTCGGCAACTTGGCCAAGGCAATGGAGGGCATCGCCACGTCGGTTGCCGGCAACGCCTCCGCGATTCGCCAAGTCGAAAGCCGGACAGCGGTGCTCGAAGCGCAGCGCGTCGATCACGTTCGGCGCCTCGATGATATTCAGTCGGACGTGCGGTGGATTCGCCGCGCGATTGAGCAGAGAGAGCCGCGGCGGTGACCGACAGAATCCGCGAGGTCGTCGACCGCGTGATCGCGGCAGAGGGAGGCTACGTCGACCATCCCGATGATCGAGGTGGACCGACACACTGGGGTATCACCCAGGCTGTGGGCCGGGAAGCGGGCTACGACGGCGACATGCGAGCACTCCCGCGGCGAATCGCTGAGCAAATCTACCTCGAACAGTACGTGCTCCGACCTGGGTTCGATCTCTTGGCCCCGCCCTCGATCTCTCACTGGGCCATCGACACCGGCGTCAACATGGGCGTGATAGCGGCCGGACGCATCCTGCAGCGGGCGCTGAATGCGCTGAACCGAGATGGGCGCGATTACTGCGACGTCACGGTGGATGGTCTCGTTGGCCCCCAGAGCCGTGGTGCCCTGCGTGCCTACCTCGATCACCGCGGTAACGAAGGTGAGCGAGTGCTGCTTCACGCCCTGAACAGCCTCCAGCTCTGCCGATACGTCGAGATCGCCGAGCAGAACCCGACCCAGGAGGCGTTCATCTACGGCTGGATTCGTCACCGGACAGGCATGGAGAACGCGCAATGATCGAAGAGCACCCTGATCCCGGCCGCCGCTGGCGCGTTCGCCGACGCATGGCGATCGCATCTCTGGCTGCCGGCATCCTGTTTCCGTTCGGCTACCTGTTCGCGCAGCAGCTTGGCGACATCGCCTGGCCTTATCTCACTTTCCTCTCGGTGCCCATCACCGTCTACATCGGTGGTGCGACGCTCGAAACGATCAGAACCCAGGTGATGAAGCCATGATCCAGCGAATGATCTCGCGTATCGGCGCCTGGTTCTGGTTGATCGGCGCGATCGCCGTGGCCGGCTTCCTGCTCTGGCGCTACAAGAGCCTGACCGATCGTGTCCAAAGGTCCCGCACCGGCGCTTATCACGCCGAGGAAGCGCGGCGGCTGGGCAAGGACGTCGAGACCATGGAGTTCACGCGCAACGAACTCGAGACCGACGCCCGCACGAGCGCCGCCCTGGCTCAGAAGGTCAAGGGTCAAGCGGTCGCCAAGGCCCGGGAGATCCGTGAGCGAGGGTTCGAGGGCATGGGCAAGCTGGTGGAGGATTGGAATGCCGGTGCGTAGCGCTCTGCTCGTCGCGATCCTGATGCTCGCAGGCTGCGCCAGTGCGCCGCAGGCTCCGCAGAGCGGGATCTTCGCCGGCGAACCGCCCGAGCGCATCGAACTCCCTGATCCGGTTCTGATGCCTGATCGCCCTGACGCGCGGATTGCTGAGATCGGTGACCAACAGCACATGTGCTTCGGGAGCGCTGAAGCTGTGCAGCTTCGTGAGCGCGACAACGCCGGCCAGGCCAACACCGAGATCCTGGCGCGCACGCTGGCCTCTGCCCGCGCCCTGGAGCAGTCGAATCGGCTGCTGTACCAGCAGGCCCAGGCGCTCGAGCAGATCGCGAACCTCCGCTCCCAGCAGTGGGCGGACAGTGAAGCGCGGCGCCTGGAAGACCGTAGAGAACATCGCATCGAGACCTGGATGCACAGGCTGTTGACGATTGTGCTGGCTGGAGTGGCGTTGTGACCGTAGCCAAGCGCCCGTTGACCGACAAGCAGCGGCGATTCGTCGATGAGTACCTGATCGACCTGAATGCGACGCAAGCCGCAGTTCGTGCCGGCTACAGCAAGGCCACGGCTCGACAAGCTGGGGCTGAGAACCTGTCAAAGCCTGTCATTGCTGACGCGATCGCGGCCGCGAAGGATGTTCGCTCGGAGCGGACTGGCATCACGGCTGACCGCACGCTGCTCGAGCTATCTCGTTTGGCCTTCAGCGACATCCGCAAGGTGTTCACGGATGACGGGCTGTTGCGCCCGATCACGACCCTGGATGACGACACCGCTGCGGCCATTCAGTCGGTGAAGGTCGTCACTCGCCCGGGCGCCGGTGTGGATGCCGATGGCAATCGCGAGGTCGAGTACGTCCACGAGATCAAGCTCGCGGACAAGAACTCGGCGGTGGACAAGGCGATGAAGAACGTCGGTGGCTATGCCGAGGACAATCGTCAGAAGTCTCCGGTGAGCGAGTTGTCGCGCGAACTGCAGAAGGCGATCGCGGAGCGCCTGCGTGCCCTCAACAGCGGCTGATCTCGCTTGGTTGGAGGATCTTCCTCCGGATGCCCAGCGCGCATTGCTCCAGGAGGTCACGGCCGAGCTCAACAAGGAACAGATCCTCGATTACCGGCCGTACCCCAAGCAGCGGTTGTTCCATGAGCTCAGCGGCTCGATGCGCGAGCGGCTGCTGCGTGCTGGCAACCAGCAAGGAAAGTCGTTCTGCGTCGGCAACGAGGCGTCGTACCACCTGACCGGCGCGTACCCGAACTGGTGGACCGGCAGGCGCTGGGATCGTCCCACGCTGGTCTGGGCCAGTGGCGAGACCGGCGAATCGGTGCGGGATAACGGCCAGCGCGTGCTGCTCGGTCATCCGGGAGAGGAGGGAACTGGATCGATCCCAGAGCGGTGCCTGTCGAAAGACTACGGCATGGCCCACGGTGCGGCGAACCTCTACGACTACATGAAGGTCCGCCACGTCAGCGGCGGCTTCAGCATGCTGCGCTTCAAGTATTACGCGCAGGGCCGGCGCAAGTGGCAGGGGCCACCGGTCGATTTCGTCTGGTTCGATGAGGAGCCAGCGGAGGACATCTACGACGAGGGCCTGGCGCGAACGATCGCAACGGGAGGAATGGTCGCGCTGTCGTTCACGCCCCTGATGGGGATGTCGAACGTGGTCAAGCGGTTCCTGATGGAGAAAAGCCCGGATCGCTCCGACACGAACATGACCATCGAGGACGCGGAGCACATTCCGCCCGAGCAACGCGCCAAGATCATTGCCAGTTTCCCAGCCCACGAGCGAGACGCGCGTGCTCGAGGAATCCCGACACTGGGCAGCGGTCGCATCTTCCCGCTGCCGGAGGAAGACATCCAGGTCCAGGCGTTTGCGATCCCGGACATCTGGCCCGTGCTCGGTGGGCTGGACTTCGGTTGGGATCACCCAACAGCCGCGGTCAAAGGCGCCTGGGATCGCGATGCGGACGTCGTGTACATCACGCACGCCTACCGGAAGGTTCAGGCCACGCCCGTGATCCACGCGGCGGCCCTGAAGCCCTGGGGCGCTGAACTGCCTTGGGCCTGGCCCCATGACGGTCTGCAACACGACAAGGGCAGCGGCGTGCAGCTCGCCGAGCAGTACCGAACCCAGGGTCTGAAGATGCTCCACGAGCATGCTCAGTACCCGGAGCAGGAAGACGACACGAAGGTCAGCCGCACCAGTGTTGAGGCTGGCCTGGCAGACATGCTCGACCGCATGCAGACAGGGCGTCTCAAGGTGTTTGCGCACCTGGGCGATTGGTTCGAAGAGTTCCGGCTCTACCACCGGAAAGACGGCAAGGTCGTGAAGGAGGCGGATGATCTGATGGCTGCAACACGCTACCTGATCATGATGTTGCGCTATGCGGCCCTCCCGAAACCGCGCGCGGCCGTCCGGCGCCCACCTCCGAACTGGAGAGCAGCGTAAATGGCGGCAATGACGGCTGCCTACGCCACTGAGCAGGCGATCAAGCCAGTTCCGGTCACCAACAAGAGCAAGGCTTTGGGCCGCGAGCGAATCGAGAATTTGCTCGACGATCTCCGGTACGAACCGCCGTGGCGCGCGGAAGCCGGCCGCGAGATGGACTTCTACGACGGCAACCAGCTTGACCAGGCGACCTTGGCGCGCATGGAAGCGCTGGGCATGCCGCCGATCATCGTCAATCTGATCAAGCCCACGATCGATTCCGTGATCGGTATGGAGGCCCGGACACGCAGCGATCCGCTGGTTCGGGCGGAGAATGACGATTCATTCGATGGCGCCGAGGCGCTGAACGAGAAACTGAAGGAGGCCACGCGCCTCTCGCGCTTCAACCGCGCCTGCGCCGATGCCTTTGGCAGTCAGAGCAAGGTCGGTGTCGGCTGGGTCGAGGTCTCGCGCAACAGCGATCCGTTCCAGTACCGCTATCGCGTACAGGACATCAGCCGCAAGGAGATGTGGTGGGACTGGCGGGCACGCTCGCCCGATCTGTCCGATGCGCGCTTCATCATCCGCCGCAAGTGGTACGACGCTGACGAGTGCGCCGGCTACTTCCCGCGTCATGCGCGGCTGATCAATCAGGCGATCTCGCAGCGTCCGCTGTGGGAGGGCTGGGCAGACGAGGATGCGACCAGCCTCGCCCGATCCTGGGAGGTCGAGCAGACCACCAGCATCCAGGCCGAGGAATGGCGCGACACCGAGCGCAATCGGCTGGCGATCTACGAGGTTTGGTACAAGGTCTTCGAGACCGTCTGGGTGCTGGACCTGCCCGACGGCCGCGTCGTCGAGTACGACCGCGAGAACAACATGCACGTCCAGGCCGTCGCCGCGAACCTGATCGAGCCGCGGAAGGCCAACACGCACCGGATGCGCGTCGCCTACTACCTGGGTCCGCACCAGCTCGAGGACGTGCCGACCCCTTACCAGCACAACAAGTTCCCCTACGTCGCCTTCTTCGGCTACCGGGAGGATCGCAGCAACGCGCCCTATGGCCTGATCCGGGCGATGAAGTCGCCGCAGGAGGAGGTCAACGCACGCCGGACCAAGATGCTGCACAACCTGAGCTCGCGGCGGGTGACGGCGGATGCCGACGCGGTAGAGGACCACCAGAGCGCAGCGGATGAAGTCGCGCGATCGGACGCCTACATCATCCTCAACGAGAACCGGCGCAACGCCAACGGCTTCAGGGTCGAGAGTGACGAGGGCCTGAACGCCCAGCAATACCAACTGATGATCGAAGCCAAAGGCAACGTCCAGGAGGCCAGTGGGCTCTTCCAGGAGTTCATGGGCCGGACCCAGGGCGGCGGTCAGTCAGGCGAGGCGATCAAGAATCTCGTTGAGCAGAGCCAGCAGGTCGTTGGCGAGATCATGGACAACTACCGCGAGGGCCGCCGGCAGGCTGCGGAGCTGTTGCTCTACCTGATCGTCGAAGACCTGGCGAAAGCCGATGACGTCGAGGTCTCGATCGAGCGCGCAACGGGCGAGAAGAAGCGCGTGATGCTCAACCACCCTGTTGAGGACGAACTTGGACGCCGCCGCGACAACGACGTGGTGCGCCTGCGGACTCGCGTGGCGCTCGACGAGGTGCCAAGCAGCACGACCTACCGTCAGCAGACGCTCCAGCGGCTCATGGAGATCGTCGAGTCCCTGCCGCCCGAGTTGCAGGCCGCGGTGCTCGACATCGTGATCGCATCCACCGACCTCCCGAACCGACAGGATCTCGTGGATCGCATTCGCGCCGTCACCGGCTTCGGTGCACAGCAGCAGGAGCCGAGTACGCCGGAGGAGGCGCAGCAGCAGGCCCAGGCGCAGCAGCAGCAACAGGCTGCCGAGCAAGAGGCACAGGAACTGGAGATGCGGGAGAACCGCGCCCGCGTCGCCGAGCTCGAGGCCAAGGTCCAGAAGCTGATGGCGGACGCCGAGTACACGTCTGCCCGGGCGATCAAAACCGCCGGGGTGGATTCAGCCGCCACCGAGGCCAAGGCCATACGTGACCACGCGGCTATCGACGATACCGAACACGAGCAGGCACGCAAGGATCTGGCCCAGGAGGCCGATCTGATGGAGCGCGGTGCCCGCTTGCTCAAGGAATCCGACAGACAAGAGAGCGAGCCCGCTCCCGACACCGCTTAACCCTACGTAGGGGCCACGACACGGCCCGCCGGCCCGCTGCAGCCACGAATGCAGCACCCGTAACCCAGCCCTCGCGCTGGGTTTTTTCGTTCTGGGGACACGACAGACCCCAAGGCAGATGAAACGCAACGCAATGACTCGCGGCTCCCGCGACACAGGAGATTGGCATGGAACATGACCTGGAATATTCGGAGTTGGAGGCTGCTGCCGAAGACCCCGCGAAGATGGAAGCCATGCTGTCCGGTCTCGGCGGTGAACTCACCGACGAAGAACGTGCAGCACTCAACGCCGAGTACGACGGCGGCGATTTCCCTGACGACGCCAAGGCCCCGGCCGGCGCGGAAGACCCTGACACCGCGGACCCAACCAAGCCCGAGGGCGAGGACGGTGCCGAGGTCGATGGTGAGGCCGCCAAGGATCCGGACAAGCCGGCAGCGAAGAAAGGGGGAGAGCACGACGAGGGAGAGCACGACGAGCCCAAGCCGGTCGTGAAGACCCGCGATGGCAAGCACGACATCCCCTACAGCGTTCTGGAAGCCGAACGGCGCAAAGGCCGCGAGCTGGAGCAAGAACTCGAAAAGCTCCGGCAGCAGTCAGCCGCCCCGGCACCAGCGCAGCCGCCAACGGACACCACCGACACCGGGAAGGGCGAGCTCGACGAACAGGCGCTGATCGACGAGTACGGCGAAGAACTGGCGAAACCCATCATCGCGCTCCACAAGGAAAACCAGCAGGCGAAGCAGGAGATCGCGGACCTGCGTAAGTGGAGAGAGCAGCAGGACGAGAGCAAGGAAGCGGACGAGGCGACGACGGTCAACGAGGCCATCGACACCGTGTTCGCGGACGCCATCAAGCCTGGCGAAGTCTCTGTCCTCCGACAGTGGCAGCAATCAGGTGACCCGCTCTGGGACGCCGCTGTCGCACTCGACAACCGACTGATTGAAGACCCCGAGTGGGCTGGCAAGCCTCATCGGGTGCGCTTCGAAGAAGTCATCCAGCGCCTGGGACATGCCCCGAAACCCGCAGAAAGCGACACCAAACCCGAGGATCTGAGAGCGAAGGCAGACGCCAGGCTCGCGGAGAAAGCTGGTGAGACCAGCATCCCGCGATCGCTCTCGGACCTCCCGGGCGGGGCACCTCCGGACCAAACCATGATCGAGTCCATCGAGCGCATGTCGCCCAAGGACATCGAGACCAAGTTGGCGTCCATGACGCCAGACCAACAGGAGGAGTTCCTTGCCCGGTTGTGATCACACATCAGCCTTGAGGTAACTACCGATGAGCACCAATCTTCCTGCGGGCCACCCGCTGGCCCGCAAGGCGTTCTCTGTCGCCGCATTCGCGGAGACGCAGCGCAAGCCCAGCTTCCGGCGCAACCTGACCGGCCCTGCGCCGACCCAGGCCCAGGCCGAAAGCAAGCTGAAGGGCCAAACCACGGCGGACATGCCGTTCGTCCGCGTGACGGATCTGACCAAAGGTGGTGGCGATACGGTCTCTGTGGACCTGTTCAACATCATCAAGGGCAAGCCCGTCATGGGTGATCGCAAGATCGCCGGCAAGATGATGGGTCTGACCTTCAGTTCCATGGACATCCGGCTCGATCAGTACCGTGCTGGCGTCGACTCCGGTGGACGCATGGCGCAGCAGCGCACGCTGCACCGCCTTCGCAGTATCGCCAAGTCCAACCTGGCGGGCTACGGCGCACGTCTGGAGGACCAGCTCTGCCTGGTTCATGTCGGCGGTGCCCGCGGGTACGACGACGGCGAGGACTGGGCTGTGCCGCTGGCCGACGATCCCGCGTTCAGCGAGATCATGGTCAACGATGTCCTGCCTCCGACCATCAACCGGCGCTTCTTCGGCGGTGACGCCGATTCGGTCGACGCCCTGGCCAACACCGATCTCCTCACCCTCGACGACATCGACCGGATCCGGGCGGAGATCGACGACATGGTGTTCCCGCCTCAGCCGATCCGAATCGAAGGTGATCCGGCGGCCGACGAGGAGCCTTTGTACTGCATGTACGTCACGGGCCGTCAGTGGCACTCGCTGCAGACGGCTACGGGCGACCAGGCCTGGCGGACGTTCCTCCAGAACGCCCACAACCGCGGGTCGATGTTCAAGCACCCGCTGTTCATGGGCAGCCCGGGCATGTGGAACGGCATCGTCATCAAGAAGATGAACCGTGGCATTCGCTTCCCCGCCGGCTCGCTGGTGGCGGAGTACCAGGCCAACGGTTCTATCTCGCAGGTGCCGGCTGCTGTGGACACCGATCGCGCCATCGTGCTCGGGGCTCAGGCTCTGGGCGAGGTCTATGGCGCGCACGGCAAGTCCGGGTATCACGCCAACTGGCACGAGGAGTGGACCGATCACCAGAACGTGCTCGAGTGCTCCCTCGCGTTCATGGCGGGCAAGTCCAAGATCCGGTTCAAAAACGGCGCCGGTGAGTGGACTGATCATGGCGTCATGACCCTCGACACCTACGCTCCGGCTCCGTCCGCGTAATGCGATCCCCGCCTTCGGGCGGGGTGACCACTCGCTGACTCCACACGAGGACTACGAACATGGCAACACAAGCAGCAAAGAGCCTGGGCTACCAGGTTCCCATGGCAGGGGAGTACGGCAATCTCGCCGTGGCCATCGCGACGATCACGCTCGCTGCGGCCACCAACGGCGATCTGTTCCGCTTCCTGAAACTGCCGGCCGACGTCCGGCTGATCGATCTCCAGGTGGTGAACAGCGCTTCCAGCGCCAGCACCACCATGAAGTTCGGTTACGAGCATGTCGATGGCGAGGCCGGTGACGACGACGATTACTTCGCCGCCGCCAAGTCTCTGGCTACCGCCAGTCGTATCCGGGCAGACGCGGCCAATGCGCCGAAGCTGGTGGATCGCGAGGTCTACATCACCGGGGTGCTCGGGGGCGCGAACATTGCCACCGAGACGACCATCACGGTGGTGGCGATCTACGAGTTCGCTGGCCACGCCTGATCCGCAACGGAGGAGGGGCCGCCTTCGGGCGGCCTCTGACTCTCCCCAGGAGACACAGCCATGCAGGTCCAATACATCGGCAAGAACAAGCGGCAGCGTGATCGCTTGTACGACACCGGCGCGCGCTGGAATGGCCCTGGCGACGTCTGTGAGATCGACGACGACGTGGCTGCGGTGATGTTGCGCAAGCATCCGGATGTCTACGCGGCGGTCTCTGATGTGTCCGAGCCGTACCAGGCGCCAACGAACACCGGTGATCCAGACGGCCAGAACCGCGAGATCGACACGGTTCAGGTTGAGATCGATGGTGATTTCTACCCGCTGTCCAAGCTCGCCAAGAAGAAGCTCGATGCCTACTCCCAGGAACACTTCGGGGTCAATCTGGATCAGCGTCTGAAGCAGGCGGATCTCGCGGAGCAGGTTCTTGAGCTGCTGAAGAAGTCGTCTGCCGAGGCGCCCGAGGGATCGGAGTCCGAGCGGGCTGGTGACACCCAGACCGAGAACGGAGAGTCCGGCGAAGGTAGCGAAGGTGGCGACGCCGCTGAGAGCACCGGCGAGAACGGCGACGCCTGATGGCTCAGGCATCCGCTGTCCTCACCCGGGCCCGGAGCACGCTCCAGGACGAGGGGGCCACGAAGCGCTGGTCTGATGTCGATCTCCTGCTGTTCGTGTCTGATTCCCAGCGCGAACTGGTGATCCTGAAGCCCTCGGCGAATGCGGTGACGGTGGATCACACCTGCGTTGCCGGCACCCGGCAGGAGATTCCGGCGGACGGCGTGTCAGTCATCGCGGTGAATCGTGCAGTGGGAGGCCTGGCTGTGCGCCGCGGCGATCGTTCGGTGCTCGATGCCGTGCGGCCGCAGTGGCACACGGACACCGCTGACATCCAGCCTGATGAGTGGCTGTTCGACGATCGCGATCCGCGGTCGTTCTGGCTCAACCCCGGTCAGCCGGACCCCGCCGGACAAGTCGAGCTCGTTTACGCCGCGTCACCCACTGAACTCGCAGCGACATCCTCCGAGCTGGCAGTCTCCGACGTCTGGATCCCGGCACTCAACTACTACGTCGTAGGCAGGGCTCTATCGCAGGAGAAGAGTGAGCAGCAGGTCATGAAGGCTGTGGGGTACATGGATCTGTTCCGCGCCACGGTCGAAGGCCGCCAGGTGGCCAAGAGTCGCCTTCACCCCACGCAGACTGAGGAGCGGATGCGGAAATGAAGATCACCGATCTGTTGCCGCAGGTGATGCCCGATGTCCCCGGCTGCCCGCGCGCCACCGTGGTCGAGAGGCTGATCCAGGCTGCTCGCCAGTTCGCACGCGACAGTCTGGTCTGGGACGTGGAACTGGATCGCCTTCAGGTGACGGCCGAGCAGACGTCCGTGGATCTGTTCGCGCCCACCGATGGCGAGGTAGAGGTCATCACGTCGGCAGAGATCGACGAAGAGTCTGTGGCGCACCGCTGGGACGGAGAGACCCTGACTCTGCCGGAGCGACACCGTGCAGGACTCCTGATCGTTCGCGCCGCGCTCCAGCCGCTGCTCACTGCCACCCAGTTGCCCGCCCCGCTGGCCCGCTGGCCGGAACCAATCATCGACTACGCGCGCTCCCGCCTGCTGTCCATGCCGCGCCAGGAGTGGACGAGCCTCGAACTCGGCTTCGCCTTCCGCCAGCAGTACGAGGGGCGCCTCACCGATGCGCGCGTCGAGCGCTCGCGTTCCCGCACGAACCAGCCGATCCGCACGAAGACCCACGTTTCCATCTGAGGAAGCCCGCATGGCGCTCGATACCTGCCTGGTCGTCGGATACATCTACGGCCAGGACGGCCAGCCTGTGCCTGGTGGCCAACTCCAATCGCGCCTGAACAAAGTCGATCGCGACGGCGGGCTCGTTGTGCCCACCCGCGATTCGGTGGTCACTGCCGACGATGAGGGGTATTTCGAGGCCCCGCTCTGGTCGAATGCACGCGGCGACACCGGCAGCCAGTACATTTTCCGCACGCGGTATCCGGACGGCGGGAACATCGGCCAGTGGACGGGAACCGTACCGGACGAGGAAACGGCCCAATTCCACGTCATCATCGACACCGATCCGCCGCCCACCCTGAGTGATGCCCAGACGGCGCAAAACGCGGCCGAAACCGCGGCATACGAAGCCCTGGGGCACAAGCAGGATTCGGCCGGTTCGGCTACTGCAGCGGCCGCGAGTGCCGCCACTGCTGAGACTCAGGCCACCGCCTCCGCTGCAAGCGCCACCGCCTCCGCTGCAAGCGCCACCGCCTCCGGCAACAGCGAGACAGCCGCCGGGATCTCCGCAGGCGAAGCGGTAGCCAGCGCGACAGCAGCAGCGTCGTCTGAAACCCAGTCCGCTGGATCCGCTGCACAATCTGCGGCGAGCGCCACAGAGTCTCAGGGTTTCTCCATCGACTCCGCGGCCAGCGCCACGGCCGCTGCGAGCGAGAAAGACGATGCCGTGGCGGCCAAGGTGGCATCAGAGGCTGCAGTGCAGGGCAGCGAGGACTTCGCCACCCTCTCGCAAACGTGGGCCACCGGCACCGAACCCGCCGGTGCAGGCACGCTCTCGTCTCGCGAGGAAGCCGATCGAGCAGAGGCCGCGAAAGTCGCCGCCGAAGCGTCGACGCAGCGTGTCGATCTGCTGGGCGCCATCGAGCTCGCCCTCGACCTCAGCGGGCAATTGACCCGCGAGGCCAAGCGAGTCGAGAGCCTCACGGACCCGCTGGTGGCGTTGCTGGAGCTGGCGCTGGATCAGGCCGGACAAGTGAGTCGCCAGGTCAACGGTGGCCGAGTTTTGCTCCGCGGCGGTTCCCTCGCAGACCCGGCCCTGACAATCGGCACCGCGAAAATCTACTCATCCGCTGCGGACACGTTTTCAATCGGCATCGGCGACTCGGAGATTGTCCGCGTCACCAGTG
>Ga0306867_1000605_pt1 | contig 19607 bp, 14 predicted proteins | sample AntRauTorckE6831_FD_190432 | JGI IMG/M metagenome (GOLD analysis project Ga0306867, IMG submission 190432) | Saline lake microbial communities from Rauer Islands, Antarctica - Metagenome Torckler E6 #831 (v2) (version 2) | ecosystem: Environmental > Aquatic > Non-marine Saline and Alkaline >...
TTTGCCGCTGCTGCTTTTGCTTCCATCAACAGCCCAGGCATTGCTACCGGTAGAAAGCCCTTGCGAGCCCCTTATTTTTGCGTAGCTGGCTTGCAATTTTAGTAGTGCGCTCAGGGTATGGGTCAGCGATGAATCCCCGCGAGAAACTTCGGGTAGATTGGTCGATATTTTTGAATTGGGAAAGAGTTCAGAAAACTGCCCGGTAGATAGTTCATTAAATAAAACGGTATAAATAAGCTCTGTTTTCCAGGCCAAATTTAGCTCCCAGGCCATCAAACGGCTGATAGCAAGCGTATGCATGGGCGTCCATTTGATGGGGGAGATACCGGCCAGGGCAAACTGCGGCGGCAACTCTTTTTTATGATTCTGTATGTACTTATTTACGCCATCGGCATAGGCCTGCAATATTTGACGCGTGGAATCCGGGAGTTGAGTTTCTATTTTTTCTGCAACGCGCCAAAACCCGATTGTACGCTGCATTTTGTCAATATTCAACAGATCTTTGCCAAAAAATTCTGCAAAACGTCCCTCCGCCGCCATTTGTGCAATCGTCATTTGCCAAAGGCGATCTTGGGCATGTACATAGCCCACGGTGTGATACAAATCCTGCTTGTTTTGAGCATAGATATGCGGCACGCCGTACTTATCCCATTTAATTTCCACATCGTTCTGCAAACCGGCCATTTCGGTGGTCGACTGATAGTCGGGCAGCGGGCGGTAGAATGTCCAATAGATGGCCAGGCTTGCAACCCCGATCAACAGCATGCCTGCAAAAAGTATAATTTTGAAAAAGCGTTTCATATGACGGAACGTGAAGTATTACGTTGTGAGGGAAAGTACAAAACATGTACCTGAATGAATACCAATGAATCATTGAAAATGCTCAATAAAATTAATACTCTCTACGTATTCATAATGAGATTATAAAATTTTTCAACTTTTTTAAGTACGCGATTATTTCGCATCTAAATTCCAAATTAATTGAGCAGGTATGAGCATAAAACAAGTAGCAGTTATTGGCGGCGGCACCATGGGCAACGGAATTTCGCACGTTTTTGCCATGAATGATATAACCGTTCACCTTGTAGAGACGAGCGAAGAACTGGCCCAAGAAGCGACTTCCACCATTGCAAGGAATTTGGACCGCATGGTGAAGAAAAAGAAAATTGATGAAGCTAAAAAAGATAAAACGCTGGACGCTATCAAATCTTTCACCAATGTAGGTGAAGCCGTTTCTGATGCTGATTTGGTGGTGGAGGCAGTGCCGGAAAACTTTGAACTGAAGAAAAAGATTTTTGCGCAGGTTGATGAAGCTGCCCCTTCCCACGCTATTTTGGCTACCAATACCTCTTCTATTTCCATCACAAAAATAGCAGCCACCACATCGCGGGCCGAAAAATTTATCGGTATGCATTTCTTTAATCCCGTTCCGGTGATGAAGCTGGTGGAAATTGTGAAGGGGTTTGAAACGAGTGACGAAACGTTCAACTTGGTTGAAGAAACCGCTAATAAGCTGGGCAAGACGCCCGTTCCGGTTGAAGATTTCCCCGGTTTTGTGTCAAATCGTGTGCTTATGCCAATGATTAATGAGGCTATCCAATGCGTGCACGAAGGGGTAGCAACACCCGAAAATATTGACTCCGTGATGAAGTTGGGTATGGCGCACCCAATGGGGCCGCTGCGACTGGCGGATTTTATCGGGCTTGATGTGTGTCTTGATATTATGAATGTGCTGCATGGAGGATTTAAAGATTCAAAATACCGTCCGAGCCCGCTGTTGGTAAAAATGGTTGATGCGGGAAAGCTGGGTAACAAAACCGGCGAAGGTTTTTATGAGTATGAATGATTAAAATTAACTGCTGAGAGGGAGTTGAACTCCCGGAGATCATAATTTATTCTTCGAGGGTACAACCCTCTCACAGCATTGTAGATCCGCCGGCTGGTGGAGAGAGATCTTTGTTTTTAAAAATACTGAACAGAAAGATTGAAGAACTAAAGATTTCTCACTGCGTTCGAAATGACAAACAAAAATTTATCAATTAAATGAGTTGAGAACGTATGTCCGACCTTAAAATTCATACTATAGAAGAAATTCAATCGGCCCGCCAAAAGCTGGGAAACAAGGTGCGGCATACACCGGTTTGGGAATGGAAGAGCCACGAAAAGGATGCGATTTTTGGCAAGCAAACTCAGCTGCATTTAAAGCTGGAGCTGTTTCAGTATGGCGGCAGTTTTAAAGCCCGCGGCACGCTTATGAATATGTTCAATCTTTCCGATGAGCAATTGCAGCGCGGGGTAACCGCGGTGAGTGCCGGTAATCACGCTATTTCTGTAGCCTACGGTGCTAAAACGTTAGATACATCGGCAAAAGTGGTGATGCCTGAAACGGCCAATAAGGCCAAAGTAGAGCGCTGCAAATCATTTGGAGCCGAAGTAGTGCTCGTTGAAAATGTCCACACAGCGTTTGAAAAGGTAAAAGATATTGAAGAGGACGAAGGCCGGCATTTCATTCACCCGTTCGAGGGCCCTTTAACGGCTTTAGGCACGGCAACGGTGGGGCTGGAGTTGGCCAACCAAGTTTCCAATCTGGATGCGGTGATTGTGCCCGTAGGCGGCGGGGGACTCATAGCCGGAATTGCAAATTATCTGAAACAGTTCAATCCGCAGATTAAAATGTATGGGGTGGAGCCGGAAGGGGCGGACAGCATGAACCGCAGTTTCGCAACCGGCCGGCCCGAAGAAATTGAAAAAGTCAGCACCATTGCCGACAGCCTTGGGGCTCCCCACGCCGCTCCTTACAGCTTTGAATTAACGCGTACATTTGTTGATGAAATGGTAACGGTCACAGATGCTCAACTGGCTGATAGCATGGAATTACTATTCAACGAAATGAAACTGGCTGTGGAACCGGCGGCCGCTTCCTCAACCGCGGCCTTGCAATATCAGCTGCTCGACGAACTGCGCGGTAAACGAGTAGGCATTATTGTTTGTGGCACTAACATCGATTTGGAAACGTACTATTCGAATATTACCGAGAATTAGAAGTACACCTATGTAAATCGATTTGTATAATTGATCTTTTAAACAAAGTTAATACATGATCGAATTGCCAATTCGATCTACATTCACCTATAGGTATTGATAAGACTTTTAGTTGATCAACATTCTGAAAACGTACAATAAAAAAAGAAAATAGAGGTGTAGAGCGATTTGATAAATCGCTCATATCATCCAGATAGTTGAGTTGAGAATATTGTTGTAGATTGATTTGTTTAATCGATCTTTTAAACAAAGTTAATACATGATCGAATTGCCAATTCGATCTACATTACTTGCTACCAAAAATGATAGATCTCCGCAGCGATACTGTTACAAAACCCACCGAAGAAATGCTGCAGGCCATGATGGAAGCGCAGCTCGGTGATGACGTTTTTGCAGAAGACCCCACGGTTAATGCTTTTCAGCAAAAAATGGCTGATCTTTTTGGCTTTGAAGCCGGCCTTTTTGTACCCAGCGGGGTGATGGGCAACCAGATAGCGCTGAAGCTGTTAACCCACCCGGGTGATGAGGTTATCATTGATGAAAAAGGACACATCTTTAACTACGAGACCACCAGCGCAGCACTCATTTCATCGGTTCAACTGCGCCCGGTAAAGGGAAATCACGGCAAACTGAATGGGGATGCAATCCGGTCGAGCATGCGCTCGGGTCAGGATTGGGAGCCGCATTCCAAAGTGATTGTGCTTGAAAATTCAACCAATAAAGGCGGCGGTGTTTGCTATACCAAAGATGAAATGAACGAGATAAGAGGAGTTGCCGATGAACTGAATCTTTCCATTCACATCGACGGCGCGCGCATTTGGAATGCCATGGAAGCGAGCGGTATCAGTCCGAATTATTTTAGCAATATTGCCGACACGATGACCATCAGTTTTAGCAAAGGACTGGGTGCGCCGGTGGGCTCGATGATTCTTTCTACCAAAGATCATATTAAACAAGCCCGCCGCATCCGGAAAATGCTGGGCGGCGGCATGCGCCAAATTGGGTTGCTGGCGGCTGCCGCTGATTATGCCGTGGAACATCACCGCCCACTTTTGAAAGACGACCACCGGCGGGCGCGCTCGTTGGCCGAAACGATAGACCAATGCTCCAGCCTTTCCATCGACTTGGATACCGTCGAAACCAATATTCTCATTTTTGATGTGTTTGATCAAACCGCAGATCAAGCCGTAGGAAAACTTGCTGACCATGGTGTACATTTGGTCAAATTCGGTCCAAAAACCCTGCGGGCCACTTTTCATTTTCAGGTTGATGATGAAGATTTGAAAAAAACACAGAAGGCAATCCAGAAAAATTTTGGCTAATTGTCCCTACTAAAAAAACAGCTGTTCCATTAAGGCTGAAACATTTTTTCCGATTATTTCAAGGTCAGCGTGCCGGTTAAAGAGATCTCCTTCACCTGCGGTGGCTTTTGTAATCCCCTCCCAAACCACTTCCCCACTGTTGCAGTCAATGATGATGGCCGATGTAGTATTCTTACGGGTTTCTGTTGTATTAATATCAATATCATCATCATAAAAGGATGTTGAGCTTTCGGTCTCTTGCTGTGTTGTAATCATTCCGGGATCAATTTTTAGTAAATAGCGAACCTGAAGCGCCGCGCCTATTTGCCTGAATTTTTTCCGGTCCGTGATTCCGGTTCTTTTATACGTTTCTATGGCATCACGGTAAATGGAGAGCGTATTTGTCTCATTTAATAGTTGTCCAACAAGTCTGGGTCGCAAATACTCCCTGCCAACATAGGGGTGCAAATAGTGCTCCGCATTTTGCTGAACAGCGCTGTCGTATTCTTTATTTGTAGTAGGGAGTAACGCCATCCCTCCCGTTTTGAGGTTGCTGCTGTGAAATTCCCGGCTCTGGTACGGCATTTTGGTTTGAACTTTGATTGAGCTACAATTGGTGAGGCAAAAAAGGATCAGGCAAGCAGTAATCAGTAATCGCATACGATTCTATTTGATGTTAGTCTTAGAACATGCATAAAAACTATCTCAAATATTGTACTGATAAAATCACATAAACATGTGGTAGGAATTATTGGGATGAAAATCTACTGCTTTTCATCTTCATCAAGCTGGGGATCCAGCAGCGGGTGGTCGCGCTCAATGATAGGCAAATCATAAATGCGGTACACGCCGAACTCAAATTTGTTGTAAATAAAGGGGGCTATTGTTTTGAAGAACTGAAACAGCGACGTGCTGGCTAACCCTTCCTCCAATTCTTTTAAGTAAGCCTCAACAGCGTAATCCAGATATTTTTGTCCTTCAAAGGGCGGCGTATAATATTCGGTGGGTTCGGGCACGTTATAGGTTCCGCTTGAGGGCAACAGAAAATTATTGGTCGAGCGCTCGCTGTGGTAGGGTTGAGGTACCTCTTTTTGCTCGAGTGTGCGCTGCGTAGTTCGACTAGTGTCCGTTTGTTGCGCTGTACTGAGATTTATAATTCCAAGAAGAAGAATAAGAACTAAGCCTGAAATGAAGGACTGATACATCCAGACAGTTAGAGTTGACCGGCCCCTAATCCATTCCCACAGAGGAGATTTAAAATCCCCCTTTGAAGGGGGTAAGGGGGATGACCAAAGGGCGTTAGACATCGTAAATTGGCTGTTTATTTTTAAGGCTTACAGTCTCATAAACACTATGTAACGTATTTCAATATCTATTATTGGACTACGTGGTTCCGAGCTTGCTTACGTAGTGTACTCGGCATTGATCCGTACATACTCATACGAAAAGTCCGAACCCCAGCCCACCGCCTCACCGGTTCCGGCATTCAGGTCAAGAATGATAGTGATGGTTGATTCCTGCATCTCTTCCTTCAGTTCAGATCGTCCTTCCTTTACCGGTTGCCCTTTTTTGAGGACTTGCACCGCTTGATTAGGATTTGAACCGATATATAAATCCACCTTCTCCGGGTCAAAACTAACACCGGCGCGTCCGGCAGCTGCCAGAATACGTCCCCAGTTGGGATCACCGCCAAACACGGCTGTTTTCACTAAATTGGAATTGGAAATTGTACGTACAACCTGACGTGCATCGGCTTCGCTTTTTGCGTTTTTAACCCGGTACTCTACAAGCTTTGTAGAACCTTCGCCATCCGAAATAATAAGTTTGGCCAGGTGTTTGCAAAGCTGTACCAAGTTAGACAGAAATTTTTCGTAGCGTTCATCTTTTTTGGTGATTTCTTTATTTTCTGCCATCCCGTTGCAGAGAATGCCTACCATATCGTTGGTGGAAGTGTCGCCGTCAACGGTAATCATATTAAAGGTTTTATCCACCGCCGTGCGTAAGGCTTCGTCCAGCAACTCCGGGGTGATGGCCACATCGCAGCATACAAAGCCCAGCATGGTACCCATATTGGGGTGTATCATTCCCGAGCCTTTGGCAATGCCCGCCATATTTATTTCAATATCATCAATTGTGAAAGAAGTGAAGCCTTCCTTGGCATAGGTATCGGTCGTTAAAATAGCGTTAGCTGTCAGTGAGCCCGCCATCTCACGGTCCGAGAGTTTGTCTACACACTCTTTAATACCTTTGAGCACATTTTCGGTGGGGAAGGGTTCGCCAATCAAGCCGGTGGAAGCTACCTGTACATATTCTTTTGGGATATCCAGCAGTTCAGCTGTTTTTTCGGCCATAGCAACCGCTCCTTTCCAACCCTCTTCGCCCGTGCAGGCGTTGGCGTTACCCGAATTACAGATAATAGCTTGGGCTTTGCCGCCTTTAATGTGTTCGCGGCTTAATTTAACCGGCTCTGCGCAAACAATATTTTGTGTGAATACAGCAGCAGCCGATGCGGGGATATCTGAATAAATAAGGGCGATGTCCCGCCGCTTTGATTTGATGCCCATATGAGCGCCCCAGCATTTGAATCCGCGAACGTGTGTGATGTTGTTAAGCATGGTAAATAGGTAATCGTTTCAATGGTGGATATTTACACACCCCGATCCCGAATACTCGGGAGGGGCGGGGGATGTCATTAAAATAACAGGCTATAGTTCATAAAAACTGCTAATGTATTCTTTAAATTTGTTATCTCGTTCCGTACCTCTGGTGCGGGACGAGAAGCTTCTGTCTATGGACTCAGGGGCGTAATCTTCAGCCCGGTATTCTCCAGCAGTCCAAACATAATATTCATATTCTGTACTGCTTGCCCGGCCGCGCCTTTCATTAAGTTATCAATCGTTGAAACTGTTATAACCGTATTTGTCCGCTCATCATAAGTGGCATGAACATCGCAAAAATTTGAGCCGCGCACATACTTTAGCTGGGGCGGATTCTTGGCAATACGTACAAAATGTTCTTTTTCATAAAATCGGGCTATCGTTTCTTCTATCACCCCTTTGTTTACTGCTTTTTTAGGTGTTGAATAGGTAGTACTGAGGATGCCGCGGTCAATGGGCAGCAGGTGAGGAGTGAAGATGACACTGGGTTCTGTACCATCCGCAAATCGGTGCAGTGCTTGCTGAATTTCGGGCGTATGGCGGTGATTGCGTAGCCCATAGGCCGAAAAATTGCCGAATACATCGGGAAAATGTGTTTTTTCGCTGGCAGAAGCACCGGCACCGGTTACGCCCGATTTGGAATCAACCGTGATGTTATCGGGCTCGATTAACCCATTTCGGAGAAGGGGTGCCAAAGCAAGAATAGCCGATGTAGGGTAGCAGCCGGGATTAGCTACCAGGGTGGCATTGCGAATCGTATTTCTGAATAATTCCGGTAAGCCATAGGCCACTTTGCCAAAATAACTGGGTGCGGCATGCTCATTTCCATACCATTGCTGGTATGACTCAGCCGAGGTAAGTCTAAAATCACCCGAAAGATCAATTACCCGGTAGTTTGAAGAATCATGGGTTTTGATAAAATCCATGGAAACACCGTGTGGCAGAGCCAAAAACACGAGATCCAAATCGTAATCATCCAAGTCATCAATGGATTGTAAGTTCATATCAACCATGCCCGTAAAGTGCGGATGTACATCGGAGAATGGTTTCCCTGCGTGACTCCGGGAGGTGATAATTTCTAAGGTAATGTCCGGGTGATTAATAAGCAGGCGTACCAGTTCGGCACCGGTGTATCCTGTTCCGCCTACAACTCCAACTTTATGCTTGGCCATGATGCTGTTCTACTTCTTTTATAGATTCTGTGAGTGCGTCAACAATGGTATCCAATTCTACTTCTTTGATAATAAGCGGCGGCACGATGCGCATCACGTTGCCAGAGGCGCAGTTTGCAATTACTCCGCGTTCCAACATGGCGTTAACTACGTCTGCGCCTTCAAAATTTAGTTCCACGCCAATCATTAAACCGCGGCCGCGTACGTCTTTAATGGCATCCCAGCCTTCGGCGATGCCCCGCATTTTATGGATAAAATAAGCACCCTTTTTTTGGGCCTGCTCGGCAATATTTTGATTCAAAATGGTTTGCAACGTAGTGTAGGCTGCCGCGCAGGCCAGTGGATTTCCGCCGTAGGTGGTGCCATGTTCGCCATGGCTAAACGCAGCCGCCACATGCTCTTTTGCAATTACCGCACCGATAGGAACGCCCCCGCCAAGTGCTTTGGCTGATGTTACAATATCGGGCTCAACATCATACTGTTGAAAGGCAAACATACTACCCGTGCGGGCAATACCGCACTGAATTTCGTCAAGAATGAGCAGGGCATCATGTTTGTCACAAAGTTTGCGCGCTTCTTTTAAATACGCTTCTTCGACGGGATGAATGCCGCCTTCTCCCTGAATAGTTTCCATAATCACAGCAACGGTACTTTCGCTGAATCGGTCGCGGAGCTGCTCAATATCGTTCATTTCAACCTGTTGGAAGCCGGGGGGCATCGGGGCAAATCCTTTCTGATATTTTTCCTTGCCCATAGCAATAGCGCCCAGCGTGCGCCCATGGAAGCAATTTTTCATGGAGATGATGTTTCCGGATTTCTCTTTTACATAGGCGTATTTACGAGCCAGTTTAATGGCACCTTCCACCGCTTCGGCGCCGCTGTTACAGAAAAAGGCTTTGTCAAGCCCCGATATTTCGGCCAAGAGTTTAGCCAACTCACTTTGGTGTTCATTATAAAAAAAGTTGGACGTATGCACGATTTTTTTGGCCTGTTCTGTGATGGCGCTGGTGTGCAGCGGGTGCGCATAGCCCAAGCAGTTGACGGCAATACCGGCCAGTGCATCAAGGTAGGTTTTTCCATTGGTGGCTGTAACATGGCAGCCATTGCCCTTGGTGAGGGTGAGGGGAAATCGGCCGTATAAATCAACGTGATATTTGTCAGCAAGTTCCTGTGCGTGGTCTTTCATGGGGTAAAATTGGTTTTCAAATTATCTATAGCGAGGGAATTAATACCCTCGCTATGGATGGTTATCAAGTTTCTTTAAAACTATTTACGTATAAGCGTTCCTATTCGTTCTTCAGTTAACAATTCTTTTAAGATACTGTGCTTTGCCGTTCCGTTAAAGACATGGGTCGACTCCACGCCTTCTTTCAGCGCAATGATACATGATTCAATCTTGGGAATCATGCCGCCCTTAATACCATTCCCGATTTCGGTTTCAGCTTTTTCCAAATTCATTTCCCGAACCAAAGAGGTGCGATCATCAATATCAGATAGCAGGCCGTCAACATCTGTTAGTACAAGGTAGTGGCTGGCTTGAAGTGCTCCGGCCAGGTGACCGGCAAACATATCAGCGTTGATGTTATAATTTTCGAGGTCTTCTCCCATTGCCACCGGTGATATAACGGGGATGTAACCTGCATCAACCAGCGTGTTAATTAGGTCGGTATTGATGGCTTTTACATCACCCACAAAACCGAGATCCACTTCCTGTGTATGGCCGTCAACGGTGAGCCGGTGCATTCGTTTTTCAGCAATTACCATCGCGCCATCTTTACCGGAGAGCCCAACCGCTTTGAATGGGGTTCCGTTGATGAGTTTAACCAAGTCGGAATTCACACTGCCGCTAAGGGCCATTTCTACATAACGCATGGCCTCGGCGTCAGTCTTGCGATGCCCGCCAATGAACTCCGATTCGAGCCCCACCTGTTCCATCAAAGCTTTGATAGCGCGCCCCCCGCCGTGAACGATGATTGGTATGGCGCCCAGCTTCTGTAGGCATGTGATATCTTCAACCACGCCCTGTTTTACATCTTCGTCCACCATGGCATTACCGCCGTATTTTATCAGGACGATCTTATTATTCAGGCGTTCTGCTAAGTCAGTGTTATATGAAATTGGCAGTGCGATACGTAACTATTTTTAAATTATTTAAACTTGCACCAAAAATAGCAAAAAGGAAGGAGTGAGTGAAAAAGGATTTAAAGGATCTACATCCTTACTGAGTGTTTATTTGATAAGTGGTTTAATACCCCGGCCCTTTGGGTCGGATAGATTACAGAATAAGATACGCTAAAATATCCTTTGCCGAAGGCATCCCTTTGGGAAAATCCCCTCTGGAGGGGTGCAGGGGTGGGTTATAACGGAAGAAAATTATTTTAGTGTATCTTATTTCCTTTGGTACCCCGGTGGCTCTGCCTCGGGGTTATTTATTCATCATATTTAGAGAATACAAAAGCTTTATACCAAATTCACAGTGTAGATGTCCAAATACCTATCGAGGAGACGCTCTCAGCGCTTAACGACCTCGTACGCATGGGGCAAGGTGCACTATATTGGGTGTTCAAACCTTTCGGTACGGCAATTGGCAAAAGCAATGCAACTTTCAAAAACCAACGGCTGGGTTTCTATTTCTTTATGGTAAGCCTACTATTCCGTGGCCGGTTGTGAGCCTGAATATGAGTGCTTTCGCTTTGTCGGAGGTGGGGGTAGTGGTGCTTCCATGGTCGCCCTTGGCCGGTGGATTTTTAACCGGTAAATACCGCTGCGATGAGGACAAGCCGGAAGGATGAAGACGTGCCGAATTTTACTTCCCGCCGGTAGACAAAGAAGAGGCTTATGAGGCCGTTGAAGTGATGGATAAAATAGCCGAAGATATAAACGTTTCGATACCGCAAATAGCACTGGCATGATTACTACATCAACCCGGAATAACGGCACCCATAATAGGGGCGAAAAAGATGTCGCAGCTGGAAGATAATTTAGCGAGCACAGAGATAGATCTCACCAAGAAAGAGGTTTCTAAAATTTCGAAAAATACCGAGCCCAAATCAATCTATCCGCAGTAGATGGTCGAGCGAATGAAGGGTGAAGAGTAGAGAAAGAGAGTTTGAAATTATTCATTTTTAGAGCCGTTGCCTTTCAGGGTAACGGCTTTTCTTAGAAAACCGGCAGTCAAAATGAGTTAGAACAGGAAGAAGGGAAGAAAATGAATATCATTTATATTAAAATACTAATTTACTGTATGGCAGTTGTTTAAGACAATTAATATAAATTATTTATAGGTAGCCTGCTATCTTTAACAAGAACCTAATTTATTTAGGTAGCTAATCTCACTATAGAATAGAGAAAAACCACTTATACTTTATAAGTAACTGTAAATTATAGGTTTATAATAATTTTAAGGGTTTTAGCTATTTAGATTTATAAGACCTTATTGTTTTAGGCCCTGTATTTTTTATAGGTATATTAAATAGTCAATATAAATACTTATAAATATTTAATTACTTGTATATCAATAGATTAATAGGTTTATCTATATTTTAAATTAGATAAATTTTACTGTTTTATACCTCTCGTTTGCTCATTGAAGGAGAAAACGTCGGGGGTGTCTGTCTCAGAAATAAATTTTTTTACGACTTATATATCTAAAAAGTAAGAGGTGTTAAAATAATTTTTCTTGGTTTGGAAGGCTGAAGTATTAAGACTAATTGGTTATTGCACACAAAAAGTCATCTTCGTTATTGTAGCTTTTTTGGTTATTACGAACGGTGGTAGATAATAATTTTTTTTCTAAAAGGCTGTCAAATTAAGCGTCAATATCCCCTCAGTTTTGAAGTAAAACCAGTTGCACAACATGGAATTTTTAAAGCCTTAATTTTAGTGGATTTCTGAAATTAAAAACTCACTTTTTGCTATAATCATTTATTGCCAAATTATCGTTTGCGATGGTGCTATTTTAATACCTGTTATTTTACTCTTCGTGAAAGGATAAAAGCTTCATGGCATAACGCTAAATGTGTAAGTGGGAGGCTGAATAATTCGACCATTTTTTAAGATTTAAATTTGGCTTCCTCACGTTTATTTGATCTTATTTTTTGAGGCATTACTTCTACAGAAATTGTCAAGAGATTTGAACAATGGTTTTGATAGGAGTGCTCGATTATTATATAGAAATTTTTTCATGCTGAGTACTTGCGGGGGTGTTAGTTTGTTACATAGTTAACAAATGATCGTCGCTTAGAATCAAAATTTAGTAGAGTATCTTTTTTGCAAAGATCAGGGATTTCTGATAAAAAGATATTAAAAATGCTATATTTGCACGTTCTATTTTATCATTTTATAAGATAAATATTATGGATATTGACTTGAATATGATTCACCAATCGGCCATTGAAATTGCCAAAATGGGTGGAGATCATACCTTAACTTATTTTCAAAAAGAGTTTAAGATTGAACGTAAAGACGATACATCTCCGGTAACGATTGCCGACCGTGAGACGGAATCACTGATGCGAAAGGAGATTCAATCGCGATTTCCAGATCACGGCATTTTGGGTGAGGAGCATGGCAAGCATAATCCGGATAGCCCACTGCAGTGGATTCTTGATCCCATTGACGGCACCAAGTCTTTTATTCACGGAGTTCCATTTTATACCACACTCATTGGCGTACTATACAAAGGGAAACCAATTTGTGGGGTGATTTATGCTCCGGCCTTGGATGAACTTTGTGAAGCAGCTGAAGGGAAGGGCACTCGACTTAACGGTGAATCATGCTCAGTTCGTGATTGTCAATCACTTGATAAAGCAACATTTATATCGACTGATGTTACAACGGCTAAGGAGTTTAATTTAGATGAGCCGCTCCAAAAATTGTTACAGAAGACACGTATGCATCGCACATGGGGTGATGCTTACGGGCATATGATGGTGGCCACAGGCCGGGCTGATATCATGTTTGATCCGGTGTTGAATATCTGGGATGCCGCACCACTATTGACTATTATGCGGGAAGCGGGTGGTATTTTTTGTGATATAAATGGCGAAGAAACCATTGAAACCGGGAACGGTATCTCATGCAGTCGTGGGTTGATTAGTGATGTTTTAGAACAGTTTTGATATACCCTTTCAATAATGAACAACCCCGAGGCAAGCCATCGGGGTATCAACAATAGGAAGAAGGTATGCGAAAATTGGTTTCTATTTATTATTACCCACCCCTGCACCCCTCCAGAGGGGATTTTCCCAAAGGGATGCCTTCGGCGTAGGAAATTTTTGCATACCTTCTTTTATAAACGTTTCCGACCCATAGGATCGGGGAATTGAACCATTAAACTATTAAAAAACACACCCCGATCCAGCCCCAAAATGTTGGGTCTGGATCACCCCTCTCGAGAGGGGACTTTTTTCGTGCTGTTTTAGGATTTTGTACACAATTTAGGAATTGGGAAATAGGAAACATTAAATTCCCCTCCGCTGGAGGGGTGCTCCTACTGTAAGTGGGAGTGAGGTGGGTCTTTTAACAAATTAATGAATTAGAGAGTTAATTTAGTCCATGCTCAACACCACGCGGAATCGTGCTTCATTGTTAATCATGCGGTCATACGCTTCATTCGCTTCTTCCAACGGATAGGTTTCAATCTTTGGTGCAATGCCCTGGAGTGCGCTAAAGTTAAGCGTATCCTCCGATCCCGTGGCATCGCCGCTGGGCCAGCCTTCAATACTTTTACGTCCCATAATAAGCTGCATGGGGCTTACTTCAACAGGGTCCATCGTTGCACCGACCACCATCATGGTGCCGTCGCGTCCCAGGCCGTCAACAACCGAACTCATGGCCTCGCTGTTCGGAGCGGTGCAAAGAATTACTTTCGCTCCGCCGAGGTTTTGGAGCTCCTCGGCTGCATCATCTGCTTCTGCATCAATAAAGTGATGCGCGCCCAGATCTTCAGCCAATTCCTTTTTGTCGGTTCCGCGCGAAAGGGCTACAACTTCACAACCCATTTTATTGGCATATTGCAGTGCTAAGTGGCCTAATCCACCAATACCTTGTACCGCAACCAGATCACCCGGACCCAGATTACTATTTCGCAAAGCATTAAACGTAGTAATACCTGCACAAAGCAGCGGTGCAGCCTCTTCGGAGGATAAATCATCGGGCACGCCGGCAATAGCCTGACTTGGCGCAACCAAATATTCAGCATAGCCGCCGTCAAAATGGATGCCGGTAACTTGTGCATTCTCACAACTGATGAAATCACCGCGGCGGCAGGGCTCGCATTCAAAACAGTGGCCGCCGTGCCAGCCAACACCCACGCGCTGTCCTTCTTCCCAAAGTGACACCTCATCGCCCAATTCTTCAACGGTACCAATAACTTCATGACCCGGCACGCGTGGATATTCAATGCCCGGCATGGCGCCCTCTTTGGTAAATTGATCGCTGTGACAAATTCCACACGCCTGAATTTTAATTAATACTTCATTTTTACCGGGTTCAGGGATATCTTTCTCAACCAGTTCAAAGTCGGAACCGGCTTCACTCACTTGCATTGCTTTCATCTTGGACATACTAAATAAATTTTATTTTCATTATATAATGGAACCCCGAAAACAGATTAAGGTTTAAAAACATTCAAGATGCTGGAGCTTCTTTCATTATACAGTATTGATAATGGGTTTTATTAGTTGCAAAGTTCAATTAACAGTTGGTAAATATTTATGATCAGAAAATCTCTTCAATGTATTGTACTGCTTCTTATTGGTATTTCTACTGTTCAGGCACAGTCATTCGATTATGAGGAACGACCACGGCTCAATTTTGACTTCACCGAAGCACACATTGATATTCGGTTGAATCCGGAAGAGGCCACCTTAAATGGGTCGGTGATGTACCGTTTTAAGGCCAAAATAAACGGCGTTGATATGGTCCAACTTGATGCCCCCGGGATTACGGTTGATTCGGTCCGTGCAGATGGTCAACCGTTGCGTTTTGAAATTGAAGATGGCAAGCTGGCCATCGATTTGCCAGAATCTTCCGAGATAGGCACGCAATATGCTGTTGAACTGTTTTACCGAGCTGCACCACCGTTTGGGATGCTTAAAAGTGCTTCCGGTGCCATGTGGACCTCCATGCTACCGCAAACGACCCGTCGTTGGGTGCCCGTTCGCGATCATCCGCGGGTGCAGTTAATCACTACGCTTTCATTGCAAGTACCTGCAAATTATACCGTTTTTGGTTCCGGAGTGCGCACCGAAAGAGAAATCCTTTCAACCGACACCCAGAAAGTAACGTTTCGAACCGGCCAACCGATTCCTGTTACATCCCTGGCATTTGGGCTGGGGTCATTCCGCGAAGAAGGTTCTTCGATGGGGATTAAACGAATCAACAGTTATGCAGAACCCGGTGCTGTAAGCTCGACTGAGCAGGCGGCACTTGTGGACAGCACTAAAAAAATATTGGCCGAAGTTGGGCAAGCCACAGGCATTAATTACCCGTATCAACGGCTTAATGTGGTTGTACTGAATGATCATTACTGGGAACAAAAACCCTATGGAGCATCCACCATTTTCTTGTATAAAAATCGGGGTGATTGGATAAGCCAGCTTCGGCGGGGTTTGTACGCACAGTGGGCCGGAGTGCTCCAACAAGAGGAGCAATGGGCGGCATCGTGGCCCATACAATTATTACAAACAGGTATTCATCGTTCTCTAAAAAAGAAGCAGGCGCTGCTGGCGGCAGACCGGGATGAACCCGCAACCAGCTTTACCACCGTATATGATCAGTTTAGTACCGAGCGCTGGAACCAATGGCAGAATTCGGATTTAAGCAGCGCATCAATGCGGCAATTAACCGAGCAACTGATACCCCAAATACTTTCCAAAGACAGCCCGATCATCACCCCGGAAATTTTTGGTGATTTTTGGTACCGGCTTAGCGGTCAGCCCCGGGTTGATGCTTCTGCATTCATCACCGATACACAGTCGTCGTTAACTGGATCAAAAGACACCGTTCGTTATCGACTGGATTACTTGCCACAGCCGGGTTCCAATACGCTTACTTTAGCATTTAATGCCCAAAAGCGCAGCTTGCAGCAGCCTACCCAGTTACCACTGATAGTTACTTCTAATGGAAATACAACCGAGCAGCAAATTACCTTTGCCGGCTCAACCGATACCGTTTCAGTGACGATTCCCGCCGGTACAAGAAATGCAGAGATTACCGTGCCCGAAAAGCGATCGCTTATTTTTGAGGAACACAAGCCGGTGGATTACCTACTTTATCAAATACGGAATGGAGCCACCGTTGCATCACGCCGTAAAGCTGCACAGCAGCTTGGCTACCATACCGATAACCCGGACTTGCAACTTGCTTTAACGGACTTAATGAGCAGGGAAATGGCCCCGGAAGTGGAAGCCGCGCTGCTTCGTTCTTATGGTAAAATAACAGCCGGAGCGGACGGTACCCAGCAGCGTTTTTTGGAGGCGCTGCAAAGTAATGAGCCGGAAGTTCGTGCGGCGGCTTTGGACGTACTCGGCAATTATGAGGACTCGAATGTTTCTGATCAATTGAAAAATTACGCAAGACAAGAAACGAATTCCAGGCTGTCAAACAAGGCGTTGGAGAGATACATGCAGCAGATCGACTCCACGGCTGCGCTAACATTTACAAATACCCTGGTGCAGCAAGACACATCGGGTACCAAAGCGATTGTCGCTATCCAAGCGCTTGCCGAAAGGGGCAATACCGTGCAGGCGATTAAATTGGCCGGATTTTATATTGAGCCGGTTTATGATTATAGCGTCAGAAAAAAGGCGTTTCAGGTACTGTTAAATCAAGATAAATCGGCAGAAAACTGGAGCTCAAGACTGGAAATAATGTTGAGTGATTATGATCCCCGTATGCGATATTTAGCTGTAAAAAATTTGGATGTCATCCCTGGCATTGATGGCAGTACTGTTATTTCATCACACATAGAACAGGAATACGATGCCCGGGTTTTGGAAGAGATGAATAATACGCAGTAAAAAGGAAAAGTAAGCAGTAGTTGCTATATACTCACTACTCTCTGCTCTCTACTTTAAACTTTCTACTCACTACTCACTACTCACTACTCACTACTCACTACTCATGACTCATAACTCAAGACTCATCACCCCTGCTTAATCCATTTCCACAGCTCTTTATAATTTGCGCTCTGGCCATAGCTGAGAATTCCAACCTTGTAAATTTTTGCGGCCAGCCACATTGCACCAATAAACGTCAGGATCATTAGCACTATGGAAAGCCCGATTTGCCAGAAGGGGACATCGGTAATGGCAATGCGAGTGGTCATTATTATCGGTGAGAATAATGGGATGAGTGATCCTACCACAGAAAGACTACTATCGGGGCTTTCGATAGTTCTGAACAAAATGAAATAGGCAATAAAAATAGGAGCCATCACAGGAAACATAAATTGCTGCGTATCGGTTTCAGAATCAACCGCTGAACCTATTGCGGCAAAAAATGTACTGTACATTGAATAACCCAATATGAAAAAGATGATGAAGTACACAAAAATCATGGGGTCGATGCTCGGAATTTGAAACATAGCGGGATCCACTCCAGATGCAACTTCGCTGGCGCCGGTCACTTCAGCCGGGTCCACCAGCATACCTACAACGGGTGCTGCGGCCGCGCTGATGCCAAAGAATGCCAGTATCCAGAACGTAATTTGGGTGATGGCCAGTGCGCCTATGCCGGCCATTTTGCCTATCAATAATTCAATGGGTTTTACAGATGAAGCGATGACCTCAACAATACGGTTGGTTTTTTCCTCAATAACGCTGCGGGTCAGCAGCCCGCCGTAACCAAAAAGAGACATTACAATGATGAAACCCATAGCAAAGCCGATACCGCTCAAAAATCCAGTATTATCCTCGGTCTCTTCGCCTGCTTTGGTGAGTTTGCGAGAATCCAGATCAACCGAACTGCCGTAAATTTGCTTCACTTCATCCGTAACCTCAGCCTGTTCAAGGCGTTCATCGCGAATAACGTCTTCCAGATCATTTTCAATACTGCTGAGCAACCCAATACCGCCACTTCCGCCATACAACAGTTCGGGATTTTTAGCGGCATTGATATGTTCATCAGTAAAGAATATGTAGCCGTTAATTTCTTCGGCTGTTACTTTCTTGCGCAATGAATCTTCGCTCAGATTTGCAGCATTGATATAGCGGGTAGAGTCAATTTTTTGCAGCCGCGGGTAGAGCTGCTCAGTTTGGTCGGCAATGGCAATTTTTACCACCGGCTCTGTGTCCCAGAGCGTCAACCCCGTAACCACCCCAATAAAAGCAACGAAGCCAAGCGGGATTAATATAGTTGCCAAAATAAACGCTTTACTGCGTATTTTGGTCATGTATTCGCGCTGTAGAACCAATTTTATTTGTCTGAAACTCATAATTATTACAGCTCTTTTTTGTTGATGTTGTCTTCGCCCACGGTGGAAATAAAAATTTCCTGAAGCGAGGGCTCAATGCGTTCAAATTTATAGATTTGAGCATAATCCATGGCTTTTTTCAAAATACTTTGCGTATCTTGACCATCAAGAACGCGTATTTCAGCAAAGTTAGTCGAGCGGTTATTGACGCGCACATTTTCGAGGTCGTCAATGAAGGCAGGATCTCCTTCAAACTCAATGAGAATGGTATTTTTCCCAAACGATTGTTTAATGTCTCTGAGGTTGCCGCTCAACACTTTCCGCCCCTGGTTAAACAGGCAAATTTCATCGCACATCTGTTCTACCTGCTCCATGCGGTGGGTTGAAAATAAAATAGTTTTTCCCTTGTCGCGCAGTTCCAGTACCACCTCTTTCAGCATCTCGCTGTTAATAGGATCAAGCCCGCTGAAGGGTTCATCAAAAATATAAATATCGGGATCGTGGGCAATGGTGGCGATAAACTGAATTTTCTGGGACATCCCTTTGGAAAGCTCGCCCACTTTTTTCTGCAGCCAGTCGCGCGCCTCAAAACGATCGAGCCAGTGCGCAATGGCCTCTTTGGCTTCCGCCTTCGATAATCCCTTGAGTCGCGCAAGATACACCAGCTGTTCACCTACTTTCATCTTTTTATACAGTCCGCGTTCTTCGGGCATGTACCCAATAAGGCGTTGCGTGGCCGGACTTGCAGGCTGCCCGTTGATGGTGATGGTGCCCGAATCGGGGATAAGAATATGATTGATCATTCGGATAGCCGTGGTTTTGCCGGCGCCGTTGGGACCCAAAAGACCAAAAATTCGGCCCTTCGTTACCTCAAAGCTGACATCCTTCACGGCATCGGTATCACCGAATGATTTATTGATTCCATTTACATTGATGACGCTCATAAAATTCAGTTTAATAGTTTAGTGGTTCAATTCCCCGATCCTATGGGTCGGAAACGTTTATAAAAGAAGGTATG
>Ga0306867_1000614_pt1 | contig 19418 bp, 36 predicted proteins | sample AntRauTorckE6831_FD_190432 | JGI IMG/M metagenome (GOLD analysis project Ga0306867, IMG submission 190432) | Saline lake microbial communities from Rauer Islands, Antarctica - Metagenome Torckler E6 #831 (v2) (version 2) | ecosystem: Environmental > Aquatic > Non-marine Saline and Alkaline >...
CAGCGCGGGGAGGATGTCAAAGTCCCGGCACTGCCAAAGCGTAACCCCGGTCATGGAGTCTTCCGAGGTGTACTGAGCGGACGTCCCGCCTTTCAACTCCCAATCATGGTCTTTATTCTCGATTTCTCTCCGGATTTCTTCCGTGACTGACTTGGAATCGTTAGTGTCTGTCATCAGTATTGGTTCCCGCTTTCAAGTGCTTCCTGTGCGCCGTCAGGCCACTCACAGTCTTCACACAGGTACTTCCCTTCACTTGGAACTGTAGCCAAGTCAGTGTGGATATCCAGGTCTTCGCCGTGATGACACGGGTCTTCTTCGGTGTGGACTGGCCCGTCACCAGTCGGCCAGGCACTCGATGAGAGCTGGACTTCAAAGCCAGCCAACGCAGGCGTTTCAGCACACATCACGCGTTCACCTCCTGGTCCTCGTAGTATCCGACGTGTTCACGGTACGCTTCAACAGTTGCTTCATGGTTACAAGTGTCCATCTCTAAGTATTGCTCGAATTCTTCGGTTTCCGGGTTGTAACGGTACATCCGCCAGCCTTCGTAGTCGACACGAACCCACACTTCAAACTTCACGTGGTCGAAATCCATACGACGCATCTCACGCCGGTACTTCCGCCGATCGGCAGCAGTGAAACTGTTCGTTTTCACCTGTAGGATCTGGACCTTCCCTTCACCGACCGCGATGACGTCCGCACAGTGCCACGGGTCCGTGTTCCCGTATCCGTTGACTTTCTCAACGTTCCCTTTCCCTCGGACACGCCCAACGATGTTCGCAGCTTCACGCTCGTTCTGACTGCCTTTCTTGTTCGTATCTTCTTCTTCTTCAGCTACGCTCTCACCGTCTGGTGGTGGTGTCTCAGTGTCAGTCATCGTCACCATCCAAGAACGCGTTCAGCGACTCGTTTTCCTCCTTCTTCCGCTGTAACTCCCGTTGCCGTTCCCGCTCTTCCCGAATCGGCTTTGGAGGCTTCGCAGACGCTATCGAAACATCATCGTACGGTTCACCGCGAGCGTACTTCGCAAGCGTCTCTGCTGTCACCGTCAGGAGTTCATTGTGGTTTTCGACAACTAAGTCCTCGAAAATCGTCTCTTGGTGATTGAACGATAGCGACCAAACCGTTTCCTCGTGCTCAGTCCATTCTGAGAGGAGAACGGCAACGTCAGTCGGATCGTTTCGAAGGACTTCATCATCAATATCGTACGATGTCCCGGCTTCCTGCCCGTTCTCAGCGTCTTCATACCGTTTCCACCCAAGCGTTCCGCCTTCGGGATGACTGAGAAACCAGTCTTCTGGCACCGGGTAGAGTTGCGGGCCACGGTATGTAGTTGTAGGGAAGTCTCGAACCCAATCTGGTGGCGTGAACCCGTCTTCAGCATCTTTGAACCCGACAACCGTCCATCCGGACACCATTGACTCTGCGGTATCACGAGCGATTGGTTTCCGATTCGGTCCTGGTGAGTTCCCGGTGACGATGCTAGCGAAGTAATCTGGCCCGCCAGCGAGCGCTGCTCTTCGACCGTTATCTTTCAACACGAGTTTCTTCCCATCCTTTTCAGTTAACTCGTTAAGAATCTCTTCAGCAGTCTTGCTGGTCATGCTTCTATGTTCCCGTTGGATTGAACCGTCATTAAACTAAGTTATTCTGAACCGCTACACTGTAACGCGTTGCACTTCACGCAGTTGCTTCCGCCGATGTCACTTCCTGCCAGTACGCATCAACCTCTTCGATGAGAGAATCATGCCGGGTAGTCAGGTGAAGACCGCACCCACCGCACTCTTTCGGATCACCGAAGGACTGCGACCACCGTTGCGATCCGCACTCCGGGCATTCTGGCGGTTCAGCATCAGTTCGAGATTTCATCTCGTTCCAAATCTCCATCTTGAGGACGTTCAAACGAACGTCTTCATCAGGGTCGCTCACCGGTGTCCGGAGTTTTTCAGAGAGCTTTTTCCATGCGTCTCGAAGTTCTGCATGAGTCATTTCTTCGACGTCCAGCTTGTCAGGGTCGGCTTGTAGAGTGTCTGTCATTGGTGGAGGGTTAACGAGTTCTACTCGTTTCTCGTATTGCGATATTGTGTGACGAGGCTTTGTACCTTTTCGGGTTTCCATTCACTTTGATTGTACGCAAAGACGACGACGTCATCGTCATCGCAGACCTCTGAATGGCGTTGTGACCCGGCTTCGGACTCTGCATGCGTTCGTGAGGCCGCTCCAATGAATTCACAGTCACGACAGTAGTAACGCCAACTCACACCGTCCGTGGTTTCCAAGTCACGATACGCTGTTTGAATCGCTGATTTCAGCGCATCACCGTAATTCCCGTGCGGGCCGCGGTGAACGAGTGCGTACAGCATCATTGCGGTACTCGTATCCGTGAGATTCTCCACGATTTCGTGCCGGTCACGGGAATGCGGAGTAATGAACCCGTTCGAAGGGATACCATCGTGGGCAGGAACTGGATATTCACGGACACTTGGAAGGTCTACCGTTTCATCCGTTTGGTCTCCCACCATCAGTTCTGACCCTCCTGTTCAAATGCATCCCATTGTGAAAGCCAACACCACAACCCGCAGTCGCTGCACACTGCTTGGTCGTTGTTCTCGACGACCGTGCTTCCACAGTCAGGACAGTCACCGAGCACGGTCTCGTTTCCGGTGAGCTCTAACGCATCTGCGTCAGTATCACCGTCAGGAAGTCCAGACTGTTCAGGTACAGTTGGTTCGATGAATTCCGCAGCGGACTGCTCTGAGATGATCGCTGTCTCGCCGCCGTCAGTGGTTTCGATGAAGAGGACGTCCACACCAGACCCGGTGTGCATATTCACTTCCTTCTCACCGTTCGCATCTGTTCGTTCAGTCCACTCAGACGCAGAGTACAGTCTTGGATGGTACTCGCAGCGATGGGAGTATTTCAAACAGTACGTTGTTCCGTTCCCTTCTAACCATATTTGATGGAATGGGAATTCAGCACCGACACCATCCTTGAGCTGGTTATGAAACACTCGGAGCGGATTCGACCGATCGTTAATCAGGACTTTGTCTCCTTTCTCCAGGTTATTCGAGATACTACACACCCAATCAACGGACTGCTCAGGATTCTCATTTAGAACGGTCATTGCTTACCCTCAGTGTAGGCTTCCCACGCATCTTCTGGTTTGGCGTCATTGAACCAGGCTTCAAGCGCGAGGACGTGCGGGAACGGCGGGCAATCGAATGGTCCGGCAACGATCTCCCACTTCTTCGGGCGGACACGCCCGCCGAACGTTTTTGAGGTTCGAGTGTCACCTTCAGTGAAATACACGTCAGTGAGATTCAACTCCATATCACCGACGTCTGCTCCATTTTCTGGTGGTGACGTCGTGACACGAGTCACGTAGAACTGCGATGCACGTGCTTCCTCGGGTGGGACAGCGTGTTCAGTATCGAATTCAGTTTCTCCGGTCATGTCAGTCATTCTTGTTTGCGACGTAGTCAGCGCTACCGTTCCGTGCCATCGATGCACAGGTCCACGTACAGTAGCATTCTCCTGCACCGAGAACCGGGTTCTCGGGTAACGGCTGCTCACACGCCGGACTGTCACACGTCCGGTCGGTATCTGCTTCATCACGTTCTACTGATTCACTCTCCGGTGGTGAGCCATCATCAGCACCATCGGCGGTCGGAGGGGTGTCTGCCATTTTTCTGAGTCAGTTGCTCCCGACAGGGATGTCTTTGATCTCCCCGTCACGGATGACTCGCTTGTACTGTGAACCATCATCGTCAGTCCACGTTACACTATTGACCTCCTGCAGTTGAAGGTCTGAGTCTCCCATCAGGCACCCCCGTCCGCGAATTTCAGTGAACAGCCCACACTACAGAAGAACCGGCGAGATGGGCCAGGTCCGAAGTCATTGATTTCTGTCAGCGCTTCCTCTTCAGTTACGGAGTCACCGCATTCAACGCACTCTACTTCATCATCGGATTCAGTCTCTGCCGTTTCGTTCGTCATAGGTTCAGTTTCGCTATCTGTATTACTGTGTAGCTCACTGCGGGACGCAACGTTGTTCACTGTTTGAGGTTCTCCGGGTTTATGTCTACCTTTTCCAAGTGCTCTTCATCGACTTCCAGTAGTTTCTCCTGAGAGACTTCAACGAACCGTTCTTCGTAGTCGTCCTGGTCTTTGAAGTCGTAGTACCCTAAGCCAACGAGACTCTCAGTGAATGTCTCGTTGGTCTCCATGTTCCGCTTCCGGATGGTACGTTCCTCGTTTTTCTTCCCATGCTCGAATCGCGTGTCCACTGCACGGACACACCCGATGAGGTCTTCATGCGGCGTGTCGATAACGAGGTACAGGTGTTTTCTCACGCGTGCAGCACCCCCGGGTCGATCTCACCAGTCTCATGAACGTATGCTTCTTCACAGTCGGTGAACCCGTCAGCAGCACCGACATCACCTGTCGGTAACTCCGTTGCAGGGAGCGCACGGAGCGCGGACGTTAACCCGCCGTAGACGTACGGTTCATCAACGAGACGAAGGTTTCCTCGGTTTGCATCAAGCAACGCGTCGTGGAGGTGTGCAGAAAGCAGGTTCACAACTTCCTGACTCATCTCCACAGTAACGGTTTCTGATGCCGGAACGGTAGTGTCTGTCATGTATTCACTTCACTTTCTACACTGCTATAATGATTCGTCTTTTGCAACATGCAGCGTTTAGTCGTCGTCTTCGGCCAGCAACTGCGTCGTGACGTCTTCGTCCAGCACGTTTTGCATGAACGACGTTTCACACGCCTTGTTTTGTGTCCAGGAGAGCCGACGGTACACGAGCTCTCCATTGGCTATCCAGAACCGCCAGGTTCCCTCACGAGTCCCGTCAGATGCGCGGAGTTCTACATCATTGGACTCTAAGATGTTACGGTACTCTTCAGCGGTCAGTGGCCGGATGCTTGTCGTGAATTCCGTTTCTTGGTCTATGGTTGGTGGAGTCATTGTTGAATTAGGATGTCGGGTGCGGGTATGCGATACCGGTAGCGAAAGCGCCGACGAGCGCGCCGATGATGGTGACGTGGAGAATTACGCCTTCGATGTGCGGCAGGCTGAACTGGATTATGAGTGCGATGCTCAGGAAGAGAATCACACTGGCCGCGATTTGCGTGTGTCGGTCAGTCATGTATCAAACCGGATGAGCGGGCCGAGGATACCTTTCATGCGGTCAGTCTCCATAATTCCTTCATCACCGAGGTGTGTCGTGTACTCTAATCCGTTGCCGCGCATCGCGTCGTCTTTCGTCACACCGCAGCCAAAGGACAGTGTCCCGGTACGGTACTTGATCACGACGAAATTCCCGTCATCGGTCATGCCTTCCCACACCTGAGGGAACGTATTCGTCTTCCGGAGCTGTGTAATTAGTATTTCTCCCATCGTTTGTTACTCGTTCGTATCTGTTGGTGACGCATCAACGTTAGCCGTGGCGTAGTCGAGGAGCAACCGTTCCAGACTGAACGGGGAGATCTCGTACCGGTTACTGTCCTCGCTATCTTCCAGGCGATCAAGGCGCATGGAGGCACTGGAGAGTAACTTCGCTGCATCGGCGGGATACCGAGCGATCGCGTGCATCGTTGCCCCTTTCATGAATTGGTGAGTGATGGTGAACGACGGGTCATCGTACTCGTCGTAGAACCGCATCAGCGACAACACTGCGTCGTTCCACTCACCCCAATCCGTATCTGCTCGGCCAGTCTCGACCCAATTCTTCCCGGTGAGTTCCGTCTTCAAGTGATCCATCACGGCGTCAAGCTCAGCGAACTCGTCGCGTTCCCTGATGGATATACTAGTCACGGTTTCCGCAACGGTTTCGTCATCCAGGTCATCACCAGCCGGAACGAATCCAACGACAGCCGGGTCATTGAATTGCTGAATCCCGAGGATACCAGCGTACCCGTTGTTCTCCGCGTCATCCGGGTCATGGTACACGTGATGCGTGTTACGGTCGCCCTGAACGGTCCTCCCGACGAGGTACGACGTTTCGTGGCCGTTAATCGTTACGGCGGTCGTGAACGTTTCTACGTCATCGAATGCATCGAGAACCGCTGTTGGCGATCCAACAGTGAGTTCATCGATACTGGTCGGTTGACCAGCGGTCTCGAATTCGGTCAGCTGCGTTGCGTTTTCTGTCGTCATGGGTGGTTCTTGGTGGTAGTTATTGTGACTGCACGAAACTGCTTAATCGATTGGAAACCTATTCTTCGAATGCCGGGTAGCCTTCAATCGCATCACGGAACGCCGGGTTGAGGTGCGTGACGTACGCCTTCTCAGTGCTACGATGCAGGGAGACGTAGTTGATATCCTCGTGCGCAAGCAGGTCACGCACAACGGTTTCAATGGCGTCCATGTCAACTTCCCACCGGGCCTTCTCTCCGAGGTACCGGGCGTGCGTCTCGTTGAAATCGAGACTGTTCATCGCGTCCTTCCGCGACTTATCATTGTACACGGCGACTTTCCGCTCACCGTGTTGGTTCTTCTTCCGATCCAGGTCAATGGCGACGTCGACGTGCTTATCGAACAACGCGCCACGACCACAGTACATCGATCCGTCGTCTCGCCCACCGATGATGAGGTGCTGCTGGAACGGTTTCAGGCACGTGTGAATTGCATGAATTGGGGACATGTCCACCCACGCACCGTTGGTCTCACCGTCATCGTTTTCCTCACCGTTGTAGAACGAGTCCAGGCCGTAGCGAGTGAACGCTTTCTGTTCTTCCATCTGCGCCTTCACGATCGCCGGGTACTCATCAGCATCGTCGTCGTACTGTAGGTCGGACGATTCAGCGTTATCGAGATGCGTATCACGCTGTGAGATACGGTACGCGACTTCCGAGAGCGGGGCGAGATTCGTGAACTTCATCTGCTGGTCAGTTGCGACCTCAGGGAAGGCAACAAAGAACGGTTCCCACCGGTCGAACTCGTCTGTCCCCATGTGCATGTTCACAAACCACGGCTCAACTTCGACGAGAACTGCTTGCGTTTTCTGCATCACCTCAACAGCAGCATTCGCTTTCTGCTCGATGTTACCGAGCGTGATGTTGTTCTCCTTGTTCTCATCGTAGTACTGCAGGTGCGGTTTGACGCTCCCGGTAACCGTGTGGTTGTAGACGGGGATTTCTTCACTGAATGTGCTGTCAGGGTCGATTCCAAGCGGCGTTGGGTCAGAAACGATTTCTCGGGACGATTCGGCGGTGTCGGTGATGGTTGCGCGGCTCATAGGTAGTGAATGTAGTGGGATTTCGGCTTTTCGAGATGTGTGCCGGTTGGCGGCTAAGGACGCCCGTATGGGCGCTTCACCCGGATTTTTAAGCGCCCTGCAGTAACGGCTGCGGAGTTGACTGTTGCGGAATACGGGGGTGATGAGCAATGAGGTGCTCAGAGCATCAATTGGCAGATACGCTACCCGAGGAACATGACGTACGACCCGATGCCGAGAATCACCAGCCCTACGAGTGTCAGGAGACCACCGGTAAGGAGTAATCGGCGTTCTGTCTCTGCGATATCTGCATCGGATACAAGGAATTCTGGTGTGTTCGAGCCATCACTGACGCGAACACGATGGGATTCTTCGGGTTCTGTTTTCGCTTCACCGAATACGACTGCAGTCGTTCCTGGCTCAAGTCGTTCTTCGGTCAACCGTCGACGGTGAGAGAGCGGAACCTCAAGGTCAAGACCGAATCCATCTACGTTGATGTAGTTACTCAGATCATCCGAATATTGCGATTCCTCTTCTAATGACCACTTGGCTGTGTCCGGGTCAACGTATGCTGTACCGCTTGAATCACGTAGCAGGAACGGAACAGAGTCCTTCCCGTTCCCTTCTAACCGCCAGTCATCCGGAGCGTCATCATTCTTATACTGACGTTCAACCCGGTACTCACTGATAACAGAGTCCACACCGAACAACGGTGATTCAACCACGTCACCAGGGGTAACGGGCTCAACTGTCCCTTCAACTTTCACCGGACCATCGACGTGCTCCGCTTCAGCTGTACTGGCGGTTGTCGCTTCTTGATACCTGCGCCACCGGAGTAAACGGTAGATCCCGAACGTTGCTACAAGCAACCCGCCAATTCCGAAGATTGCAAATAGGAATACCTGGTCATCCATAGAACGGATAAACCAGCACAGAAAAATAAACGTCAGCCTTCACGGGACATCATTCGAATAGCATCACTGGTTCACACCAAGAAACGCAGCGTGGAGATAGAACGTGTACTCAACAAGTGTTCCGTTCCCCCTGGTTTGTTCAACAGTCACGCCTTCCTCATCAGCAACCCTGTTGATATCTGCATCAAGAACTGCAACATCAATCTCGGTCATCCTGTCGATACCCGGGATGCCGATACTGACTTCTAACGGATTCCCGTTGAATTCGACGTCACGGTAGTCTTCGAGATGGGTCAGGCCAATGCTTAGTTCGTTGTCGATGGATTCGATGTAGTCGTATTGACCAGTGAACTCGTTGTGGAGCTTGCTGATGAATTCAGCTACTTCTTGCCGGATGTGATTTTCGTATTCGGACATGAACTACTTCACGCAGGGGTTCGCGGGGACGGATGTCTCTCAGTCATGGTTTGGGCAGGAACTACTGGTAGTGCGTTCAGAACGACGGCGGGACTTTCGACTGGTTGTTCTCGAAGATATTGACGTCTTTCGGGTTCGGGTTTTCCTGTTTCTTCTTCAGGATGCGTTGGGCGATCGTGTCTGCTTCGTCCTGAATCTCAGAGATGCGTTCCGGGATCCCGATACCCGAGCAAAGGGAGAGAACACCGACGTTCTTGTTCTTCATCGGGTAGGACTTCGCAACCGGGAAGCCGGACGTTGTGTGCTCATCTGCCCAATCCGCAGTTGCGACGACTTGTTCACGTGACAAGTGTTTCTTCGGGGCGACGAGCAGGAACAGGTTCCGAGAGGTTTGCGCCGGATTCATATCCATCATCGCGGTCGTTGGGTCCAACGTCAGCGGAACAAGTTTCGTGGGGTGCGGCCAATCACGTTCCAACGACGGCTTTTCCTGAACGAGCTGCGTTTCTTTCTTTTCGATCCTTTCATTGTGAGGGGCATCCGGGAGGTCTCCCGTGTTGATCTCACGGTCTTCGGTGAATAACGCGTCAAGACTTCCTGTTTGAACTGACGAATCGGGGCCAGTCCCCACAGAAATGTCCTCAAACTCCATGTCTTCTTCACGGATTTCCTCGTCTGCATCTCGCTCATCGACATGCTGCTGTTCGTACTTCCGCGTAGCGTGCTTATATCGCACGTATTCGATCATCTCGAAAAACCGGCCGGTGATGCCTGGTCGAGCCGGACGCGGTAACGTTTGCTTCGTGTAGCACATCGTAGAGAGACCGCCGGTCCCGAGGACTTTTGTCAACGTGTCCGTGTCGATCGTGGTGTCCGTGAGGTGGCTTGGTTCCTTCTTTTCATCAGCGGTGAATAGCATGTGTAGGCACCGAGCGATATCCTGATTCACGTCACCGAACACGTCTCCAGGCGGCGTATCATCCGGCACTGCCGGGTTGTAGTCCGGGAGACTGACGCCAAGATGGTCGTTATCGAATAGGAGGATGTTATCGGTTTCACGACTGAAGGATTGGAGTGCGCGAGCGGTGTTCAGCGTGAATAGGTCCGGTTCATGCGTTGACGGGAGAACCCCGACGCCGTACACCGGGATGTTCTTGAACTGGTCGCTGAGTACCTTCGCGCAAATCGGTGCGCCGCCGCCACCGGTCCCGCCGCCGAGACTTCCCATCACAACGAACGCGTCGATCTCGTCTTTGGAGACGCTGTTCGCTGCTTTGGCGATGTTCCCGGTGGTTTTCTTGGCGGCTTCGACAGCTGGCTCTAGGTCAGCCCGAGTTCCCTTTCCTTCGAATTCTCCCCGGCCGTAGACGAGTTTCCAGTCCTCATCGATGCGTTGTAGGGAGTGGAGTTGTGCGGCCGATGTATCGGCGGCCATGATGAACTCGGAGACGTGGTTCATCGTTCGTTTCTCGAAGCGTTTGAATCGGTCTGCGATCTTACAGCCAGTACGGCCGTACGCGAATATTCCAATATTCATGAGTGTGTGGGTAAGGGTTGTGGAGGAAGCGTTGCAGTGCGGGGCACTGCGCCCGTATTTACCCTTTTATGGGCGCATACAGCCGGTGGTTCTGATCCACTCAGCTTGGTGTTTGCCGGTTCCGTGCCGGGTGGTTCGACTATCACTACCAGAAGAATTCAGCAGCAACCACCTTAACCCTACGTTTTTGTCAGGATTGGCGAGGAGTCTCGTCACGCACAGGCGTGCCGGGAATCCAGTCTCGATAGTCAGCTTCAGTTTCAATGGAACCGAGAACGTGCGACCCGTACGCCTCTTCAACAACGTCAAACGCGGATTCAAACGCGTCTTCAAATTCAGTATCTTCCGGGTCGTTCAACCGGGAAGCATCCATCGAGAATGACCCGACCCACTCCTCAGCGTCTTTATCAAAGAACGTGAATCCGAAGCGCCGTTCGTTCTTGATGACGTCATCGAACGTGATGCTGAGGAACACTGCGTTGTTCGTATCACGGAGGTAGAGGTGAGGAATGACTTCGACGACGTCTGCTTCTTTTTTGAACTTCTTCAAGGTCGCTGTTGAAATTGGTGTGTTGGGTAACCCGTTGAGAAGGTTTGTGAACGCGTTCTCCTGTAAGGCGAACATCTCGCTCTCGGTTGGGTTGAGAAGAGCCACGGCATCCGGGTCGTAGAGCTCGTAGACTCGTCCGAGCTTCTCGGTGAATTCTTCACGCGCGACTGTGGCGTCGTCACCGTAGACGTTCGAGAATGTTTCCGTGCGGAAGACGTCTTCCCACTGTTCACTATCCGGGTTGAAGACAGCGATAACAGTAGCTTCGTTGTGTTTCAGAAGCACCGCGATGACACCGGTACCGTTCGAAGCGGTTCGGTATTCGTAGAGTGGAATGCATTCCTGGATGTCGTCGTGTTGTTGAAGTGCTTGAATCGTCGTGTTGAGGAGTGGTGTGTTCGGAAGTGATTCAAGGACAGTCGGTGACTCGTCTGTTTCTGTTGCGTCAGTCATTGATCGTAGAAATGTTGTCTGTGTCGGTGATGTCGATGCAGGTAAGCGTTTCAACTCTGAATGTCACGTACTTCCCGCCAATCGTCGCTGCGAGTTTCCGGGCTAAGAGTTGTTCCAACTGTTCAGTGTCTTCTAACTCTAATTGCTGCAACCCATCCAGTGTGTACTGTTCACCGGTTGTGAGTCCGTTTGGACCTCCGCTTGTCTCATCTTGCATGACGTGTATTGCGTTCATCGTGGTGGTGGACTACCCGAGACGCAACGCAGCGGGTGACGATCGGTTGGCCAGCGTGTGTGCGTAGCTACCGTTCACTCGGGTGTATGGAAGACAGGCATTTGGTTGTACTGATTTACTGTACCGGGGGAGATGTGTCTGCGATTCCTGTTTTTCTTGGAAAACGGGTGAGTAGGTGTCGCAACCCGGCAGGCCACCACCACATGGCCGTGCCACCCATCTAACCAAATGTGGGGAACTGTCATATAAGCACGGAAAACATGTAGCTAAATCTAGTGAATGTGACGAGTCTAGATTTCACGAGTCTCTAGTCTAGTACCGGGCGTTTCCAGAAGTGGTTGCTGGATTGTCAATGTCAGCGATGAGGGAACCCGGGTGGTATTCCACGGTTTTACAAATCGTAATAACTGGACGGATATGCTGTGTAAACACCCCGAACGCTAACACTTACCTGAGACTGGCGAAAACTCATACATGATAACGAATGAGCGAAGGTAAACTATTCAGTTTCCAATGGCTCGGCATCGCATTCGTGCTTGGTCTGACTATTCAACTCACCGGCTGGATCATCGGTGTTGGACTACTCACTGGTCTCCCGGCGTACTTCATCGTGGGGCTACTCACAGCATGGGGTAGCCCGGGGCGAACACTCGTAGAACCTGCAATCGCGGCATTCGCCATCGCTGCAGCTGGATTCATCATCAACCATCTGTACCTGACGATCGTTGGCGTTGGTGTCCCGCTTGCTCTCCTGTACGGGATTGCCGGGTTAGCGATTTCCCTCGCAGGTGCCTGGATCGGAGAAACGTATCTCGACTAACTCACGAACTGGATTTCCGGCGTGTGGAAACCGCGCCGTGGGCGAACGCCATGAGAACCAACCCGACAGCGAAGAAATTCGCGTACTCGTACGCCAACGTTGAGTAGAACCCTGCAGTCAGAACGAACAGGATCGCATTCTGCTTTGAGGAGCGAGGCATCGTCTAACTCAGTCTGATGCTGCTGAGGACGTATCTTCATCCGGGTCATTGATACCGTACCCGCAAGAGATGCACCTCGGACTATCATCAGCGTCACCAGCCCATGACCCGCACTTCGGGCACTCGTTAACCTCTTCCGGAATAATCGCCTTTACAGGCGTTGCAGTGTCGAATTCGTCTACACGAACATGACGTGACGGTGGTCCGTCCTGATCGAGCGCGTTGATTGTCACTGACGAGAAAACCTCACCGCCCCACTCTAATCGAACCAGGTACTGGCGGTACTCATCAGACTCGTACAAGTGAACGGCGTGGTCGTCAACATCCTCAACCCCGTGTTCTTCGTCCAAGGTGACGTACATCCGATCGCCGGAAACGTAGTACGTAGTCCCATCAACCGTGTAGGTGAACATAGGTGGTTCTACAATACACTAAGAGAACAAGTGCCTTCAACGCTCGTAAATCTCAACACCGAACGCGATGAACGAGTCGTATCCATCAAGAAGGTCTGCCACCGACTCGCGGAATTCCTCTTCAGACGCATCTGGCCGTACCTTCTCGTACTCGAACGTCTCGATGATCTCATCAACGGACTCAAAGAAACGGACGCCAGTAATGACTCCCCACAGTGAATCGTCGGTACTGTATCCTCGACGAAGCTCAACCGCTCGTCCAACCCGCACCTTACGCTCATTGAACTGGTCATTCACCCCACGGAGCTCCCACGTTTTCGAACCATCCGCGAACCACCAGTACGGTTCACTATTCAACGGAACGAACAACCGGTCAGACCAGTCAACATCTTCAGGCCCCTCAACCTCTACGTCGACAAGCGTATCTTGAACAGTCATTGACCTGCTTCGCTCGGCACTGGCCCGTCCAAATTGTGTGTGACGCGTGCTCGCCCACCTCCACACTCAGGACATACACGCTTCCCTATGAGGAACGCATGGTCCTCACGGTCGTCCGGGTGGTGCTCATCACCGCACGACAGACACTCGTACCGTACATCATCCCACTCATCGCGTTGCCGCGGGTCACCGACGACGTTGACCAGTTCGTTCATTAGCGTTAGTCCTCCGAGTCAACGGGCTCAACGTACATCATGATTCGCCCCCATGCTTCGCATTTGAACGGTCCGTGGTCATCTTCTTCGTGGAACGTCAGCCCACGCTCAATCGGGTCACCCCAATCATCCACGTTGTGGTAACTGTCGTTCGTACACACGTTCACAGTCGCCGGTCGCTCGTCGTTCGGGACATGAAACGCGTACGTCCGGTGGTTCTCGATGTCATCTGCAAGTAACGCACGAGCTGAATCACTCACCAACGACGGGTTATACGGGTCAACCGGTTCCAGTTCGTACTCATCAGGGTCCTGCTCCGCAATTAACTCATCAGCCGATGCGTACGACGGCCCCTCCCATACGTGAACCGTCACCGTCTGTACTGACGCTTCGCTCTCAGCCATTATACTCCATTATACCGTCCGCACCTCCATAAATAGTGCGTATTCACTTCGAACAGTCACGCACCCACGTTTCAATCAACACGAGTGCATCAGCACTCTCTCGAACTCCGTCATGGTTAGTCTGCAGCACCACGTTCTCGACTGCGCCGTCAAGCACCGGGCTCTCTGGATTCAACGCATACAACCTGTCGTGAGAACCGCGAATCGTATAATACGGGAATGAATGTGGTGTCTCATTTTCATTCAATTCCTGTAACGGGTGACTGTCTAACTCATCGTAGTCACTTCGCAGATACTGACTCATCCGACTCGCCCCACGATCCAGCCCTAACCGACACCACACTTCAGCATACCCGATACCGTGATTCGCACCAGCAAGCGCGATAAACCCTGCAACCCATTCATCCCGACCAGACTCGTGTAACCAGTGCCGGACACCAGTCACCCCGAGGCTGTGCGCAACAATCACGACGCTGGCCGCGTCTGTATAGTCGAGGACCTTCCCTACGAAGTCATCCAACTGTGACGCCATTTCGTCGTGCGTTGGCGTTCCCTGTTTGAACGTGATACCCCATAACTCGTCATTAGTGTAGTCACCGTCTTTGAACAAACGCCGATGGGTCTCCCAATCGGATGCATCGCGCTGATTGCCATGAACGAAGACGATCGGCGTTCGAGAAACGGTTGCGGTGGGCTCTGTTGTTGTATCTCCGCCCCATCCACCGTACTTGCCGTGGGTATCCCACGGTAATCGAGAGGAGTCAGTCCGCGTCGGGTTACTGAGTAGGCTCGGCTTCGTCATTGAACATTTCAGGGTGATCGTCCGGGTTAATCGTCTTCACCTGGAACGCAATGTACGACTCGTGATCGCCGAGTGTATCCTGCATCCGGTCAACAACTTCGTCTTCGTCTGCGTGCGGGCGAATCTGGTCGAACGGGATGTCATCGATGATCTCCGGAACCTCCTCGAATACCTGCACGTCCTGGATAACTCCCCACAATTGATGTCCTTCAGCCAACCCTCGGTGTAGAAGCACGACACGGTCTTCAGTTACAGTGTCAGCGTTGAAGTCGTCGTCAACCGGGCGAACGATCCAGTCTTTCTCCCCACGGTTGATTTGATGCCAGCGTAACGTAATCATCGGGACGTCAAGCGTGGCGTCTTCGGTGATCTGCTCTTCAATCTCAAGGAAATCACCGTCGTACTCGATGTCCGCATCACCGTTTGTGAGCTCCCATTCAGCTTCTGTAGCTGCTTTCTCAATCGAGAGGTACTCCCATTCAACGTCTTCTGCAATGCTTTCGTGCTCGTCGGTGGTTCCGATGAAGATATTCCGGTCAACCGGAAGCATCTTCTTCGACCCGTCGAGTGCATCTTCGAGTGTTCGCGGTCCGGACGTGAAATCCGGGGTTAACTGGTACTCGTATACGAAGTCAGAGACAACTGCATGAGACCGTTCCGTAACGATACCGATGTTATCGCTCCACCGCCGCACGCTATCGATAACGTCCGCAGGGTCAGCCAGTCGTTCAACAGCACTGAGGCTAAACGCTACGGTGATACTGGTAGTCCCGTCAATGTCCATGTGCAAATAGAAGGTGCACCGTTTAAAAAGGGTTAGGTTCGGTGTCTGACGCAGATTTTTACGTGACTCGGTAAAATCCGTATGTGAAAACAGATGGGAGCGAGGAACAAGCAGTCAGATACATCCAGTCAGAGTACTGAAACGCCAACGGGATCGGCTGAACCAGCACCAAGTAAGAGTGAACCGAAGAAGCGAGAAACCGCGAAACAAACAATTCCAGGGCCAGACCGGCACCGGAGCTATCCAGAGCAAATCCGGGAACTCCAACGTCAAGTTTTAGCACTTGAAGCTGAAGTCAGCCGTAAAGACCAGCGGATTGATTCGATTCTCGAACAATACGAAGACGCGCACGACCGTCTTGCAAATGGTGAGTCATCTTCAGCAGCGGAAGACTACCCGCCCACCCGGGTTGAAGAGTACTTCAATGAAGCCAAAATCGTTCTCGCAAAACTGGTAGCCAAGTCTCAAACCCGAGTACAGGCATGGAACCGGAAGCTATCACGCGTTCGCCGTAAAATCTCGGAGAAACGGTCGTCAACTCGAAGTTTCTCAGCAGGCAAAGACCGTCTGTAACGTCCGTGGTCTCAGTCTTGGTTTTGAGGTCCAGGATCGCTGATCACGACGTCATTCTGAAACACCGTCTGAATCTCGTAGTTCTGGTCAAGCGTGATCTTAAGCACTTGCTCACCGTCACTGATACGAATATCCTTGTGATCCTGAGATGTGTCTACAATCACATCCGTCGTATCCGACGTGGTTGCGCCGTCACCCATCTGTTGAATCTGCGCAACCATGTGATCGCCAGGTTGGCCGTCAGTATGCCGTTCGAAGTGTTTTAGCGTTAATTGCATTGCTGAGTCACACTCCCCGGATACTCCATCAACTGTCTTAGTAGTTCCTTTATTCCGAGGAGAGGTGACCGCGCGTCAAGCTCGGCGGGATAACGTTAGAGTCAGTCAGGTACAGTGACGTCGCATCCTCAAGCAATTCCGGTAACTTGTGGAACGGAACCGTTTCATTCTCAGCGTCGACGAGCGTTCCTTTCGGTCCGACACTGTCTGGTGTCGCTGATGTGCACCATAGTTCTGGCCGATTATTGCTTTCAGAGATAGTGATGAATCGGGTGACGGTCGAATTCGATGGGACGACGTCATCATTGAGACGATGTTCAAACGCTTCGTATCGAAGGAACTTCTCATCGACGCTCTCATACGCAGCGGTTTTCAGCACGAGAGTGTCGTATTCCTCTAACACGGTGAGGAGGTCATCAAAGGAGACGTGATAGATGTTGTAGTCGGGTTCTCCGGCTTCCCGGAAGAACTTCGCGTAATCCGGGTGTTTCACAGCCAGATGCGCACCAATGTGGTACACTGCACCCCATTCCGGTTGTTTGAGTTTCTCATCACCGGTTGTTTCAGAGCTGGTTGTCAGGTCATCGAGGAACAACTCGACGATGTCATCACGATCACTGGATAATTGCAAGACAGTATGCTCTTCAACGATAGGGTTCATCTCTACTGTTTACTTTGATGGTGAAACGCATAAGAGTCAGCCCTGAATCTTTCCTCACCGACCGACGGTGGCTGTGGGAATCTCAGGACGGGTACGAGGTAGTGTACACGGTTCCATTTTCACCGTCACCACCATCCCACGTGTTGTACCCACCATGCCCGTGGCCGCCGCGGACATTCGTTGAAGGTCCGGATGAAGCGTCTCCTTTGAGGAGTATTCGGCCACCACCGCCGCCTGCGTCGTGTCCATCCCGTGCGTCAACGGATCCGCCTTTAGCAGATAGTAACCCGTCCCCTGAAATTGTGGGGGCTTCGATTCGGATACTCCCTCCAGAACACCCGTCTGGACTATATGCAGAGATGTCTTCTCCATTAACTGTAATTGTTCCGTTTACAGTTATTTCATCTGTGGTGACTAACCAGACGGATCCACCGCCAGGTTTCGAGTCTCCGGATCCGAGGCGGTTAGCAACGGTTTTGTCTCCGTAGTCGTTATCTGGCATGTACGATGGGTCATTGTGTGATCCGCCGCCACGACCGCCGTACCCTGCACCTTTGTAGGAATCAGCGGTCCCCGGGCCTGAATTAGAGGGGTGTCCTTGCCCGACTGCAGTGAGTGTTCCGTCGATCGTGATTGGTCCGTCGGTAATGATTTTCACTCCGCCGTAATTCCCGTTGGTGTCAGCTGTCGGATCGCCTTTCGCAGTAACAGTCACGCCCGATTCGATGTGGAGGCCAGGGTATTCGTGCGTTCCAGGTTCGAGTGTCGTGTCTGAGGAAATTATTTTCTTGTCGATTTCAACGATTACCTGGACAGTATCGGTATCCGATTCCCCAAGTTCATTGGTGGCAGTGAGTTCAACTGTGTACGTTCCTTTTGTATCGAACGTGTGTACAACTGTGGCTTGTTGAGTTGACGTTGTGGTCCCGTCTCCGAAAACCCACTCGTACGTGAGCGTTGAGTCTTGCGGATCTGTTGTCCCGCTCGCATCAAACGTGAATTCTGTGCTTCGGTTCCCGTTATCGATGTCTACAGAAGCATCAGCAACTGGTTTCTGCGGGACCGTCGGGTTCCCGTTCAGCATGCCGAGATTCGTCGATGTAGCAATTTCATTACTCCATGGATGGGAGGCATTCCCCCAATCCAATTCACTGTCCCCCCTCCCTGACCGTTTTTTCGTTGTAAATGAACTCTTCTCGACCATCGTAATCAAGTGAACTCATCTTTGGCCGGGTACAGCATAAAGGCTTACCAGTACCCGGGTGACAATTCATATCAAGAGAACACATGACAGGCAACGCAGTTCAACGACGCGTGACGCGGAAAATCGAGGAGCACAGTGTCGTGTTGTTCATGAAAGGCTCCGAGTTAATGCCGCAATGCGGGTACTCACGGACCGCGTTAGGGATACTGAAACGGTACAGTGACGACGTCGAAGTAGTGGATGTGTTGTCCGGGCCAACCGAGGAATACCGTGACGCGTTGGAAGACGAAACCGGGTGGACGACAATCCCGCAAGCGTTTGCTGAAGGGGAATTCCTTGGCGGTGCAGATATCCTGAAGCAACTTGACGACTCTGGTGAGCTGGCAGAGAAACTCGACGAGGACCCGGCATCCGCGCCGTTCTAAGTCGGAATATGAGAGAGCCCACGAACTAGTGATTGACCCTACTAATCACCAGTGAGTGAAACAATTCTTTTCGGGAGATCGCCGTCCCTTTGGTTGAGAGAAAAGCTCAACCACGACTGATCCTCCGTCACTCGCGTGGGTTGCTACCGCGGAAATGTGGGGTGCACGGCAGCGCACACATGAAGCCGCCAGAATAAGGTCCGGTGACGTTCAATATGTGATTGGGGTTCCTTGGAAACGTGATCTGTGTAGTCGTCTAACTGAAGGAAACCGATTGTCCGAGTTCGTCTCTAATTTCATCCTGAATAGTTTGGCGACGAGACATCGATACGCCCCATTCAGTGAAGAGATTGAACGTCTTGATGAGTTCGAGCCGGCGTTCCGCAGTTGGACGGAACGACTTGGCTTCGTCAACACCAATCGTACCAGTCGCTGCATGGCCTTTCTCAACCAAGTATTCAGCTTGGTCAAGATGCCCTGCTCCTTTGAGAATACGAGAGTCCCATCGAAGCCCACCAGAGTTCCTGACGAACTCTGTTTCAATCACTTGAAGAAGCTCCGAGTCAGACAACTCTGGATCGTCATCGTTGTACCATTCTCGTCTTCCGTACAGTGCGTCGTTGTACGAGTTAATCTCGTCGTCGATGCACGCTTCACAGACCCGGTACTCCTCGTTATCTGCACCGCGAGGGTCCAACCGGTACTGACGTGCCGTAACGGTTTCGCACGTCGGACACGGCTTCGGATCGATGGTGTTCGCTATTTCAATATCCATGAGAACAATGATTACGGAGAATCAAGGAGAAAGCCCCGCCGTTTAGGGCGGGGATGAATCCGACAACTCCTCCATGTCTCACCCTTCGATGGCACGACTGGATATTCCACGCTGCCGTAATCCACATCTTCAAGTAA
>Ga0306867_1000629_pt1 | contig 19041 bp, 15 predicted proteins | sample AntRauTorckE6831_FD_190432 | JGI IMG/M metagenome (GOLD analysis project Ga0306867, IMG submission 190432) | Saline lake microbial communities from Rauer Islands, Antarctica - Metagenome Torckler E6 #831 (v2) (version 2) | ecosystem: Environmental > Aquatic > Non-marine Saline and Alkaline >...
GCAAGCCAGTCTGGCGATTGCCTATGCTCCAGGCCATGCCGGATTTCACCAGATTATTCACCGCCGCTGCGATAACAATACCCAGTACAGCAGTACCCATTGCCAGGTTCTCGTTGGACATACGGGTAAGCGAAAGTGTGATGGCATCCACGTCGGCCACGCCAGAGGTAGCGGCGAGGGCATAGATGCCGGCATCGCCGAAGGCATTCTTGAGGAACTCGCCGAGCAGCAGAATACCGGTAAGCAGCGCCCCGAATACCAGTGCCGAGGAGAGATCGAGGGGGTTCTGGCTCAGGTTGGGCTGGCTCACTTCCGCCTGGTGTGAATGCCTGCGCCAGATATAGAAAGCCGGGCCGTATAGAAGAATCGTCATCACCGCCACCGGCCATATCAGGCTGGGCAACAAGGCGGAGTTGATGATCAGGCAGTAGATCAGGATGCGCGGAAACATGGTGCCGCAGGCAATCAGAATGCCGGCCGCGAACTGGGGGCTGAAGTCCTCATTCCTGGCGGCTTGCCGGGAGAAATGCAGAGTCAGCGCGGTGGAGGAGCTGAGCCCGGCAAACAGGCTGGTGAACAGAATGCCCTTGCGGGCCCCGGCCACCCGGATGGCAAAATAGCCCACGAAGGAAATCGAGGCGATCATCACCACCATGTACCAGATTTCCCGGGGATTGAGCACGCCGCCAGGGCCCATCTTTTCGTTGGGAAGTAACGGCAGCATGACAACCGAAATCAGCAGCAATTTCAGGGCGGCATCCAGCTCATGGGATTTGAGCTTCTGTATCCAGCCGTGGATCTCGGCTTTATTGTCCAGAATCATGGCAGTAACGACGGCAGCAGCAGTGGCAATCACCGGATCAACCGCCACTGCAATGGCCCCGAAGCAGAAGGTCAGCACCATGCCGACCAGGCCGGTGATGCTGAAATTACGGATATGTGCCAGGCGCTGGCTGTAGGCCACCAGCCCCATGGCGACAACGCTGATCAGCAACACCGGGAACGCCCACACCGTAACCTCCGCGGCCAGAATCGCGGAAATGCCGCCCAGCAGGCCGACCAGAGAAAAGGTGCGTATGCCGGCAATGCGTTCGCCGGATTTCTGTTCCCGGGCATCCCAGCCACGCTCCAGCCCGATGATCGCGCCCAGCAACAGGGCGATGGCCAGATGAAAGGTGGTCTGATTGTTCGTCAGGAACTGACTGGCTACATCATCCATGCAGGCATTCTCCGGATAGTGAGGGTTCGCAGGTTACTGAAGTTTCGGGCACTATACTGAAAAATGCGCCATCGCAACGAAATAACAATTTCAGCTGTCACAATAACAAGCATAGCGAATCCAAGGCGAGGTGAAGATGTTGCAAATAGTGTCCTGTATCGATGATTCCCGTGCCGCTCCGACAGTGTGTGACTATGGCGCCTGGGCCAGCCGGCATCTGGAAGCGCCGCTAGTACTGCTGCATGTTCTGGATGAAGAGGGCGATCCCTCCGAGCCGGATCTGGCCGGGAACATTGGCCTTGGCAGCCGGGAGCAGCTGCTGGAGGAATTGACTGAGCTGGACCGGAAACGCGCAAAGCTGGCGCGGGAGCACGGCCAGCATCTGCTTGAGAAAGCGGCGGAACGCGTGAAAAGCGGCGGCCTGACAGACGCCGTCAAGCGCCAGCGGCACGGCACCCTGACCGAATCGGTACTGGCCCTGGAAAAAGACACCCGGCTGTTTGTGATGGGCCTGCACGGTGAGAGCAGTTCTGACCGGGAATTGCACCCGGGCGGCCAGTTAGAAACGGTGATTCGCAGTGCCCACCGCCCGATATTGCTGGTGCCGGATGAATATACCGAGCCCAAAAGCGCCATGGTAGCCTTTGACGGCAGCGAAGCGGCTTTCAAAGGGGTGGAGTTGATCGCCAACAGCCCGGTGGTTAGAGGCATGCCCCTGCATCTGGTGATGGTGGGCGCTGATACCGCTGACCGCTGGGAGCAGTTGAAGCAGGCCGAGAAAATGCTGGCCGGGCTCGGCGTGGAAATCACTCTGGCGATTCGGGCGGGTGATGTAGAGCCGGCGTTGCACGAATACCAGGACGAACACGACATCGATATGTTGGTGATGGGGGCTTACGGCCGCTCCCGTATTCGCCAGTTTTTTGTCGGTAGTAACACTACCAAGATGTTAAAAACCTCGCAGAAGCCGATAGTGATTCTGCGCTAGCGGAGGAAGATCATGGGGTGGCCTGGCTACAGGGCAATGCTTGCGCGCAAACTGATGACCCTGGTGCTGGCAACCCTGATGACGGGTTGCTCCAGCGCCTTGACGCCAATTGACCATGAACAGGATTCGGGAGGCACACCGGTGGCCGGGTCTTTTATTCTGGAGCAAAGCAAAAAACACCTGAATGCCGACAACGGGCAGTCGGCTTTTGCTTTGCTGGACACGGGCCGCGATGCCTTCCTGGTGCGCGCTGCGCTGATAGAAGCCGCCAGTGAGAGGATTGACGCCCAGTATTACATCTGGAACAACGATGCCACCGGCCGGTACCTGGCTGGCCGTCTGTTGGCGGCTGCCGACAGAGGGATAGAGGTTCGGCTGTTACTGGATGATATCAACGTGGCCGGCCAGGATTCGCTGTTCGCTGCCATCAACACCCACCCGAACATTGAAGTGCGCATTTTCAACCCGGTTCGCGCCCGAAGCGGGGTGGGGCGCCTGTTCTCTCTGGCGGCCAATTTCGACCGCATCAACCGCCGCATGCACAACAAGAGTTTTGTGGTGGACCGCCAGGCCGGCATTACCGGCGGCCGGAACATTGGTGACGAATACTTCGACGAAGACCCGCAGAAGAACGCCCGGGACCGGGATGTGATGGTACTGGGGCCTTTGGTCGATGACATGTCTGACAGCTTTCTGGCCTATTGGGGTGACGCCTGGGCCTACCCGGTTAACCGTCTCTACCAGGGCACGGAGGCCGAATTCACGAAAATACTGGACCGCCTGAACGAGGAAACCACTGGCCCCCTGAGCTTACACGCCGACCCGCCGCGCGAAAGGCCGGCAGCAAAAAAGCTGCTTGAGCCATGGTTTGCGGCCATGACCCAGGCGCCGGGGGAACTGGTGTTCGACCCTCCACCGGAAGACCCCGAAGCCCCCGCTGATACCCCGAAGCCGACCGCAAAGGCCCTGTACCGCTTGGTCGATTCCGCCCAATCGGAAATTCTGATTGAATCGGCCTACCTGATTCTGTCGGATAAACAGCTGACCGAAGCCGTCGGGTTCAGCAATCCGGATATTTCCGTGCGTGCGTTGACCAACTCCCTGACCACCAACGACCTGCTCACCAACCATTCCGGGTACGCCCGCTGGCGCAGGGAAATGCTGGAACACGGCATGGAATTGTACGAATTGCGCCCGGATTCCCCCGCCTGCCGGCGCTGGGTGGCAGAAGATATAGCCTGCCAGCGCGGAGGCGTAACCCTGCACTCCAAAGCCGTGGTGTTTGACCGGGAGACCCTGTTCATCGGCTCGTTCAACGTAAACCTTCGGTCGATCTACCTGAATGGCGAGACGATCCTGATTATCCACAGCCCCCAAATGGCACAGACCGTAGCCGACGACATCCGCTACGCCATGGCGGCAGAGAACAGCTGGCAGGTGAGCCTGGATGAGAACAATGACCTGATCTGGCAAGCAGGGGAGGAAAGCTTTGATCATGAGCCGCAAGTGGGGCTCTGGACCAGAATGAAGTCCCGTTTTCTGTCCTGGCTGCCTATCTCGAAGTATCTTTAGTTTGCGTGGTTGTGTTGCGGGGTTAACGCTGCGCTAATGTGCACCGCTTGCGTTGTCACCATTGAGTGGCTTGTTAGCAGCTTCTGCTTGAAGACGCTCAACCAGCCACACCTTGATGATAGATTGGCGGGTAACGCCAATGCGCGCTGCCTCACGATCCAACGACTCTACAACCCAACTCGGAAAATCGACGTTGATTCGCTTCTGTTCCTGATTGACGCGGCGAGCGGAAGAAAGGTCAAGATCATCAACGATATCTTCCTGACCTTCTTCGAATTTTTTATCGAAATCTTTAGCCTTCATAGAGCTCAACCTCCTTCTTGCGAGAGCGCCTGACTGAAATCAGTCGAACACGACCTTCCCTGTATGTGACGACAGCCGACCAGTGCTTTTCATCAATTTTGCCTACCAGCAAAAACCTTGGCTCATCCTCTGACTTTGCACGGAATTCCAGAAGATACGGATCTTTCCACAGCCCCTGGGCAGCCACGAAGTCGATACCGTGCTTATCCAGATTGGCCTGGCTTTTGGCTTCGTCGAATTCGAAATCATCCATGAGTATAAATTATTCCTTTTTTACTCAACTCGCAAGATTTTGAAGGGTACCTTAGCCGCTAATGCCAGCTATAAGCGGCGGCCGGAATAGACTTAATAGCAATGTTATGCTTTGAGTCTGGCACGGAGCTCCTCAGCTGTGTAGGTGAGAGGGCTCATGGCCATAACGAGGCGAAGCCGCAATGGGGAAGGCGCCGCTATGTCTGCGTTGTTATGAGTAGCTGCCGCCATGAAGATACCTAATGCCAATTCAACGACAAATGACATCTATCCAAACGCGCCTATTTCACCGACCCATTGAGGGAGTCCCAAAAATTCCTTCAACAGATCGGTAGGTTGCCTGTTTCCGAAAAAGGCCGGCCATGGAAATAAACGTCAACTATCAGGTTTTGTCCTGAACCCATGGTTCGTTTATTCACTATTGAGTTTCCTGACTATTTCATGGTTTTCATGGGCCTACAAGCGAGGCGGGTCAAAAATAATGGGCTTTCTGCCATTGGCCGCGCTCAGGCAACGTTCCCCGCCGCTACGCCAGAGGCCCAGGCCCACTGAAAGTTATGGCCGCCCAGATGGCCGGTTACGTCCACGACTTCCCCGATGAAATAGAGATCAGGCTTGTCCAGAACCGCCATGGTTTTTGATGACAACTGGCGGGTGTCCACGCCGCCAAGGGTGACTTCGGCAGTTCGATAGCCTTCGGTGCCGGCGGGTTTGACTGTCCAGTCACTCAGGGTGTGTTCGATGTGTTCGATGTCTGAGTTGCGGTATTCCTGTAACGGCCCCTGCCAGCCCTGCAGTTCGTTGAAGGCCTGGGCGAAGCGTTTGGGCAGGTGCTGATTCAGGTAGTGGGCGAGGGTGGATTGCGGTTTTTCCTTGCGTAGCGCCAGCAGGTCTTCCTGAATTTTCTGCCCGGGCAGCAGGTTGATCTGTACTTCATCGCCGGGTTGCCAGTAGCTGGATACCTGCAGCATGGCCGGGCCGCTCAGGCCGCGGTGGGTTACCAGCATGGGCTCTTTGAACGGGTGTTGATGGCAACTGGCTTCTACCGGGCAACTCACGCCGGAGAGGGGAGCCAATTGCGCTTTGAGTTCCGGCTGCAAGGTAAAGGGCACCAGGCCGGCACGGGTGGGCAGCACCTTCAGGCCAAACTGCTTGGCCACTTCATAACCAAAACCGGTGGCGCCCATGGTGGGGATGGACAAGCCGCCGCAGGCAATCACCAGAGATTCGCAGCTCAGAGTGCCGGTGCTGGTCGCCAGACGATAGCCGTTTTCTGTTTCCGCCACTTTGCTCACGGAGGTCTTCATTCGGATTTCAGCGCCGGCCCACTCGCATTCGGTGAGCAGCACGTTGAGGATATCTTTCGCGCTGTCTTTGCAGAACAACTGGCCGGGGGCTTTTTCTTCATGTTCCACGCCATGGCGGTCCACCAGTTCCACAAAATCCTGCGGGGTGTAACGCTTGAGCGCGGATATGCAGTAATGCGGGTTATCGGAGAGGAAGTTCGCCGGCGTACTGTTCAGGTTGGTGAAATTGCAGCGCCCGCCACCAGACATCAGGATCTTCTTGCCGGGTTTGTTGGCGTGGTCGAGCACCAGCACCTTGCGGCCACGGTAGCCGGCGGTGGCGGCACACATCAGCCCCGCTGCGCCGGCGCCGATGATGATTACGTCGTAGTGGGGTGTGGATGCTGCCATTGATTGTTCACCGCTGTAAAAACCGGTGCGCAGTATATCAGTCTCAAGGCAGCTCTACGGAACCTTCCATAAAGAAGGCAGCCTGGCCCGCGATGGCCACTCGCTCGCCTTTCAGCTCACAGCGTAATTCACCCCCGCGTGCGGAGAGCTGTTTTGCCTGTAGTGTGGTTTTGCCAAGCTGTTCCGCCCAATAGGGCACCAACACACTGTGTATCGAGCCCGTCACGGGGTCTTCATCAATGCCTGCGCCCGGCGCGAAGTATCGGCTGACGAAATCACACGCTTCGCCCAGAGCGGTCACAATCAAACCCTGATTGCCCAGCTGTGCCAGCTTGCGGATATCCGGGGTGGCGGATTTAACGTCGGCCTCGGATTCCAGAACCACCATGTAGTTGGTGTCGTTGGGAACAAAAAACGCCTCGTCCGGTACGCAAGGCAATGCTGCTTTGAGCCGCAACGGGGTAGGGCAGCGTTCGAACGCCAGGTTCGGGAAGTCCAGTTCCAGCCAGCCGTCAGGTTGTAGCGATACTGCCAGGGGCCCGCTTTTTGAGTGAAAGCGGACGGTGTCAGCTGGCCAGTCCAGTTTGTTGAAGGCCACCCACGCGGAAGCCAGCGTCGCGTGGCCACACAGCGGTACTTCCGTGGTGGGTGTGAACCAGCGAATCCGGAAATCCCCGCCGTCCATATCGGGTGTTGGTACCAGGAAGGCGGTTTCGGACAGGTTGTTTTCGGCGGCAATGGCCTGCAATAACGCGTCTGGTAGCTAGCTTTCCAGCGGCATCACGGCGGCCGGGTTGCCGCCGAACAGTTCACTGGTAAAGGCGTCTATCTGGTAGATCGGTGTTTTCATGGTTTGTCCTGAGACGGCTGATACTTTCTCAACCGCAAGGGATCGAGCAACCCGGCGGCAATGGCCAGGCCGGTGACATCCGGCAGGCAATCTGCGCCCAGACGTTTCATTACACGGGCGCGGTAGAGGTCGATGGTTTTGACGCTGACCCCAAGCTGATCGGCAATTTCCCGGCTGGTGTAGCCCTGCGCCAGCGGCAGGAACACATCCCGCTCCCGGCGGGTGAGGGTGTCCAGGAGTTTGTCGGTGCTGGCGTCGGCGGCCCGCTGGCGGCCGTTCTGGTGTTCCTGAAGGGCCTGCTGAACGCTGTCGAGCAGCAGTTGCTGGTTAAACGGCTTTTCAATGAAGTCGAAAGCGCCGGATTTGAACGCCCGGACCACAATCGGTACATCGGCATGGCCGGAGACAAAGATGATGGGGATGTTCAGTTCGCGTTTCTGCATTTCTTCCTGAACATTCAGGCCTCCCAGACCGGGCATGCGCACATCGAGAACCACGCATCCGGCGTTGGTCTCGTGCACAGTGTCCAGAAAACGCCGGCCGTCGCTGTAGGCCTGAACGGTCAGGCCTACGGACTCAAGCAACCATTGGGTGGATTCGAGCATGCCGGCGTCGTCGTCCACCACGCATACAGTAGCCGGCTGGCTGTTGGCAGAATCAGTCATCTGGGCAAGTCTCCATAATTGCGGGCGTGTTTCTTTGGGTATGGGCCGGGAACCGGCAGGTGAGGGTCAGGCCACCGGTTTCGGCGGGTCTGGCATCCAGAAAGCCACCGAAGTCTTCGATGATGGATCGGCTCATGGAGAGGCCAAGGCCCAGGCCCTGGGGTTTGCTGGTGTAGAAGGGCTGGAACATCTGGCGAAGGGCCTGTTCGCTCAGGCCAAGGCCTTCGTCGGTCACTTCCAGCAACACCTCTTTGTCTTCATTGACGTGGGTGGCGATGATGACGTTGGCCAACTCCGCCTGAATCTTGCTGCCATTCTGGCGAGCTTCAACGCTGGCATCAATGGCGTTGCGTATCAGGTTGATCAGTACCTGCTCCAGCAGTACCGGGTCAGCGGTGATAATGGGCTGGGCTTCAGTCAGGGATTCGACAATGCGAACCCGTTTTTTTTCCGCTTCCCACTGACACAATCGGGCAACATTGCCAGCTACTTCGTTGATCTCAATCGGTGCGGTGCGTTTCTGGCCTTTGCGAAGGAACGCTCTCAGGCGCTTGATGACCTCTGAGGCCCGGTTGGCATGGTGTACGATTTTTTCCAGCCCGTCTTCCACTTTCGTGAGCCGTGCAGGCTGATGATTTGCACCTTGCAGGAAGCGTTGGCTGGCGCTGGCAAAGTTCACAATGGAAGCCAGGGGTTGATTCATTTCGTGGGCCACGCTTGATGCCAGCTCACCCAGCGTAGCCAGCCGGGCTGTATGGGACAGCTCGTCGGCGAGTAACCGGTTCTGTTCCTCGGATTCCACCCGGGAGGTAATGTCCCGGGACACGCTGATGACTTCTACTACTGCGCCGGTGTAGGTCTCGCGAATGGCCCGGCTGGAGATTTCCAGCCAGCGGTGTTTGCCACCGGCATGGCTGATTTTCAGGGTGAGGGTGGCGTACCCGTCTTCCCGGAGTTTGTGGTGAGCCTCGGCGAGCTGTTTGGCTGCCTGCTCACTGGTGAAAATCTCTTCCAGTGTTTTGCCGCGTAACGCTTCCGGGCGATAGCCCAGCAATTGCCAGGAGGCCGGTGTGGCATCGATAAACCGGCCATCTGGTGCGTGGCGGGAGATCAGGTCTGTGGTGTTCTCGGTAATCAGCCGGTACAGGCGGTTCGAGCGCTGGGCCTGCTCCCGCAAGCGGATGTCTCTGGTGGCTTCACGGCCTCTGACGACTACCTGCCGGCTTTGTGTGTCGGGAATAAAGGTCCAGACGCAGTAGCGGTCGGCAAAACTGGATTCAACGTTTTCAATCACGCGGTTCTGGGTCAGCGCCGCTCGAATCAGGTACAGAGTGTTCACTGGCAGCAGAGTTTCAGGCGAACTGATACCCGCCTCCGCCATGAGTGTGCTGGCAGACGCCGTAGATTCGAGTACCTGTCCCTGTTGATCCAGAATCAGCGTGGGCTGGGGGTCATTGGGGAGCAATTGGCTGGTGCGTTGACGGCTGGGTTTGCTCATGAATCCCTTTGCTGGTTCATCGTAAGATTTCGAGCGCTTTTATGGTATCGTTCCGGGCGCCTGGCGTTTCGCAGCTATATAGTATACCTGCCAGAGCGCCACTGAAGAATTGCATCCTCCAATCAACGGGCCGGTCAGAGAATTTCAGTTGTGACATCCATCTATGATCTGGGGCTTGAGCCCTGTAATGCCAATTACGCGGTACAGTCTCCCGTTGATTTTATTGAGCGTACTGCCAGCGTTTATCCGGATCACCCTTCCATTATTCATGGCGCTATCCGTTATACCTGGGCAGAAACCGGTGCACGCTGCCGGCGCCTGGCATCGGCTCTGACCGGCCGGGGAGTTGGCCGCGGCGATACCGTGGCGGTGATGCTGCCCAACATACCCGCCATGGTGGAGTGCCATTTCGGCATTCCCATGGCGGGTGCTGTGCTGAATGCACTTAACGTACGCCAGGATGCCCCTGCAATTGCCTATATGCTGGAGCACAGTGAAGCGACCGTGGTGATTGCTGACCGGGAATACGGTGATGTTATCCGTGCAGCGGTTGAACGGCTGGAGCGTCAGCCGCTGGTGATTGATGTTAATGACCCGGAATACGGTGAGGGCACATCTGTCAGCGAGCTTGATTATGAAGCCTTCCTGCTTGAGGGCGACCCTGAGGCCCACTGGCAGTTTCCCTCGGATGAATGGGGAGCGATCTCCCTGAATTACACCTCTGGCACCACCGGCAACCCCAAAGGCGTGGTGTATCACCATCGCGGTGCCTATCTGCAGGCTCTGGGTAATCAAATGGCGTGGTCCATGGGGATGCATCCGGTGTATTTGTGGACGTTGCCGATGTTCCACTGCAATGGTTGGTGTTTTCCGTGGACAGTAACCGCCATGGCCGGCACGCATGTGTGCCTGCGTCGGGTGGACCCGGAAAAGGTGCTGCAACTGATCCGCAATCACCATGTGACTCATCTCTGCGGCGCGCCGATTGTGCTCAATGCGTTGCTTAACGCTTCCGCCGAGGCGAAAGCCGAACTTAACCACGAGGTCAACGCACTGACAGGCGGTGCCGCGCCACCGGCTCAGTTGATTCAGGGGATTGAGGAAATGGGCATTCGCGTTACCCATGCCTATGGGCTGACGGAAGTGTACGGCCTGGTGACCTTGTGTGCCTGGAAATCCGAGTGGGATGCGTTGCCGGTTTATGACCGGGCAAGGCTTAAAGCGAGGCAGGGCGTTCGTTATCAAACTCTGGCGGGCACGATGGTGGCGGAACCGCGCACCATGAAGCCGGTTCCGAAAGACGGCAAAACCCTGGGGGAGATTTTTCTGCGGGGCAACACCGTGATGAAAGGCTATCTGAAGAACCCCGAAGCCACAGAAGAAGCTTTCCATGGCGGCTGGTTTCACACCGGTGATCTGGCGGTGTGGCATGAAGACGGTTACATGGAGATCCGGGATCGCCTGAAGGACATCATTATTTCTGGCGGTGAGAACATCTCTACCATCGAGGTGGAAGACGCGCTTTACCGGCATCCGGCGGTACTGGAGGCTGCTGTGGTGGCCGGGCCCGATGAACGATGGGGAGAAATTCCGTGTGCGTTTGTTACGCTCAAGCCGGAAGCGGGGGATATATCCGAGGATGAGATTATTGCTTTTTGCAGGCAGCACCTGGCTGTGTTCAAGGTGCCCGGGAAGGTGATTTTTGCGCGCTTGCCAAAGACATCCACCGGTAAGATCCGGAAGTTTGTGCTACGCAATCAGGCCAGAGAAATGCAGTAAGCGGCAGCGGAGCCAGGCCGCTGCACATGCCCGGGGTTGAACCCCCGGGCTTTCCGGCCACTGTATCAGCGCTCGAGATATTGTAGCTTGTCTGGCTTGCCATCCCATTCTTCGGCATCTGGCAGCGGGTCTTTCTTCTCGGTGATGTTCGGCCATTTGCCGGCGAGATCGGCGTTGATTTCTACAAAGGCTTCCTGGCCTGCCGGCAGTTCATCCTCAGAGAAAATGGCTTCGGCCGGGCATTCAGGCTCGCACAGGGCGCAGTCGATGCACTCGTCTGGATCAATTACCAGAAAATTGGGGCCTTCGTAGAAGCAGTCCACCGGGCAGACTTCCACGCAGTCGGTGTATTTGCACTTGATGCAGTTATCAGTAACGATAAACGCCATAGTCAGATCCCTGGTCGTAGAATATTCGGTCTCATCAGGGGCTTGCTTGCATTCGCCCCAATTCTGATTTGTGCGCGATATTGTAGGGAGCGGCCCTTGCAGCCGCAAGTTTTCGCTGGCTATATCCTTATTGCCTGGGTCAATTTTTTCGCTGCTTTTTTGTTATTTTCCCAGTTTTTCTTTCAGCTCGTAAAGCTGATTCAGTGCTTCTCTGGGCGTAAGGCCATCCAGGTCCAGTTTGCGCAGTGCTTGCTCCACTTCGCTCGGCTCCATACTGGCAAACATATCGCCCTGCATGATTGATTCGTTCTGGCTGGCGGCTTTGGTGGTTTTTGCCGCCGGTGCGCTCTCCGAGACGCCGTGAACCGTTGGCGCGGTTGGCCGCTCCTCGCCTTCAAGTTGCGCCAGCTGCGTGCGGGCATTCTGGATAACGCCCTGAGGTACACCGGCCAGTTTTGCTACCTGCAGACCGTAACTCTGGCTGGCGGGGCCATCGTGAACGTTGTGCAGAAACACGATGCTGTCGTCGTGTTCCGTGGCCGTGAGGTGCACGTTCACCGCATGTTCCAGATCGTCGGCCAGCTGAGTCAATTCGAAATAGTGAGTGGCGAACAGGGTGAAGCAGCGTGTTTCTTTCGCCAGATGTTCTGCGGTGGCCCAGGCCAGAGACAGGCCATCGAAGGTGCTGGTGCCTCGGCCCACTTCGTCCATCAGTACCAGGCTTTGCTCGGTGGCGTTATGCAGGATATTGGCGGTTTCCGTCATTTCCACCATGAAGGTGGAGCGGCCGCCGGCAATGTCGTCGGATGAGCCCATGCGGGTGAAGATGCGGTCCACCGGGCCGAGCACGGCGCGGTCGGCGGGTACAAAGCTGCCGGTGTAGGCAAGCAGGGCAATCAGTGCCGCCTGGCGCATGTAGGTGGACTTACCGCCCATGTTCGGGCCGGTGATCACCAGCATGCGGCGTTTGTTGTCCATCAACAGATTGTTGGGTACGAACGGCTCGCTCAGCAGTTGTTCTACCACTGGGTGCCGGCTTTCTTCCACATTAAAGCCGGGTTGATCACTGAATTCCGGCGCGGTGAAGCGCAGGCTGGTTGCACGCTCGGCGAAGTTGCTGAGCACATCCAGCTCGGCGAGAGCCTGGGCAGCATCCTGCAAGGGTGCCAGTTGCTCGGCCACGGCTTCCAGTACGTCGTCGTACAGGCCTTTTTCCCGGGCCAGGGCGCGGCTTTTGGCGCTCAGTGCCTTGTCTTCGAATTCTTTCAGTTCGGGCGTGATGAAACGCTCGGCGTTTTTCAGGGTCTGGCGGCGAATGTAGTCCACCGGTGCCTTGTCTGACTGGGCACGGCTGATCTCGATGTAGTAGCCGTGCACCCGGTTGTAGCCCACTTTCAGGGTGCTGATGCCGGTGCGTTCACGCTCGCGTGTTTCTACATCCAGCAGGAACTGGCCGGCGTTTTCGCTGATGTTGCGCAGGTCGTCCAGTTCTTCGTCGAAGCCTTCGGCAATCACGCCGCCCTCGCGGATCACCACCGGCGGGTTTTCGATGATGGCCCGTTCCAGCAGGTCCGCCAGTTCCGGGTATTCGCTGATGGTGTTGGCCAGCTTCACAATGTGGTGGGAGTTGACCGGCTTCAGTGTTTCCTGCAGATCCGGCAGTGCCTGGAAGGCGTCGCGCATGCGCGCCAGATCCCGGGGGCGGGCCGAGCGTAGGGCCACACGGGCCAGAATGCGTTCAATGTCGCCCACTCTTTTCAACAGATCGTGCACCGGCTCGTAGTGAAAACCGTCCAGCAGGGCGGTAACGGCCTGCTGGCGCTGGCGTACCACGTCGACGTCGCGCAGAGGCCGGTTCAGCCAACGGCGCAGTTCCCGGGCGCCCATGGAGGTGGCGGTGCGGTCCATTACCCAGGCCAGTGTGTGCTGGGTGCCACCCATCAGGTTGATGTCGATTTCCAGGTTGCGTCGGCTGGTGGCGTCCAGAATCACCGCCTCTTCGCGCTGCTCGCGGGTGAGCTTGCGAATATGGGGCAGGGCGGTACGTTGGGTTTCCCGGGCGTATTGCAGCAGGCAACCGGCGGCACAGATGGCCAGGTGCAGATCTTCACAGCCAAAACCGGTGAGATCCCGAACCTGTAGCTGTTGGGTGAGCACACGGCGGGCGGAATCCGCCTCGAACAACCAGGGCCCCTGGCGGCGAACACCGGTAAAGCCTTCCAGGATATCGCCGTAAGGGAAGTCTTCGCTGATCAGGATTTCTGCCGGGCGCAGGCGCTGAAGTTCCCCCTGCAGCGCTTCCAGACTGTCCAGTTCAGACACGGCAAAGCGGCCACTGGAGATGTCGAGGGAGGCAAAGCCGAACTGTTCTTTATGGCTGAAAATAGCCGCCAGCAGATTGTCCCGGCGGTCTTCCAGAAACGCCTCGTCGCTTAGTGTGCCAGGGGTAACAATGCGTACTACTTTCCGCTCTACCGGCCCCTTGCTGGTAGCCGGATCGCCGATCTGCTCGCAAATGGCCAGAGAGTGCCCGCCGCGCACCAGGCGGGCAATATAGGCTTCCGCCGAGTGGTAGGGAATGCCGGCCATGGGAATCGGGTTGCCGCCGGACTGGCCGCGGGCGGTCAGGGTGATGTCCAGCAACTCTGCCGCTTTCTTGGCGTCCTCATAGAACAGCTCGTAGAAATCCCCCATGCGGTAGAACACCAACTCGTTGGGGTGCTCGCCCTTGATCTTGAGGTATTGCTGCATCATGGGTGTGTGAGAAGTTTTAATATCGTCTGTACTCACTGATAAATCGCCCGTAAAGTAACTTTAAACCACTTTAATACAAGCGGTTACGTGGTGATTGAGTCCGCCTGTCATCTCGCAAGGTCTGGCGGGATCTATTGCAATCTATGTAGGTAGTATAGGTTTTAGTATAGCTTTTGGTGTAGGGTCACTAGCGCCTTATCGCACAAAGCTGCGGGTAATCAAAAACCTACACTTATTTTGGCCAAGCCCTTCATCAACGGTTGAGGTGGCCATTGTTCCAATAAGTTTATGGACTAATTCATGAAGAATAACAAACACGGCAACAAGCCACTATCGGCTAGAGCCATTGAGACGATGCGGCCTGGCGATAAAGTTAAGGTCGACACTGGAGAAAATACTGGTCTGCGTGTGACCTGTGGGTCTACCGGTGCCAGATCGTTTATTTATCGCTACAGGAGTCCCGAGACGGGCAAGCTAACTCAAGTCAAGATAGGACGCTACCCTTCGATGAGTTTGGCAGAGGCTCGCCTAGAGCTTGCTCGGATGAAAGATTTGCGGCGAGATGGTGTATGCATTCGTGCCGAAGCTCAGCGGGAACAAGCACGCCAGAGTGAAGCAGACGAGCAGAAGAAACAGGCAGCAGAGGTGGCAGGGTTTACTGTTCGTGATCTCGTTGATCTGTACTTAACTGAAGTGATTGAGGATCGAGTGGTTGTAGATCACCGCACTGGGTCAAAGAAACGCGTCCCTGGTGCGCGAAAACCTAAGGGGCAGGCTGAGACGCGGCGTACGCTATACGGTGATGTTGAGCGCACCCTGGGAGACCGAAGCGCGGCAGAGCTTCGGCGCAAGCATGTTGTAGAGATGATTAAAGGTATTCTTGACCGTGGTGCGAACGTTCAGGCCGGAAATGTATTGCGTGAGCTAACTGCTGCTTACGAGTATGCGATTGGCCTGGGCAAGTTTGATGACGACTTTGCGAATCCGGCCTTATTAGCAAAGGCAAGCCTGAAGCAGGCTAAGGTGCGGCTTACATCCGTTCGGGGCAAGCGGGTGCTGTCTGATACGGAGTTGAAGGCAGTGCTAGCCTGGTTGCCGGGCTCTGGCTTCTCGGTGACACAGAAGAGCGTTATCCGTCTGACCCTTTGGACAGGGGCTCGCACGGGAGAGGTCTGCCAAGCGCGTTGGTCAGATGTAGATCTTGATCTAGCAGTTTGGCACATGCGTGACTCTAAGAACGGAGCTGAGCGGTATGTGCAGTTGCCGAGTCAAGCCGTTGCTTTTCTTCGCCAGCTTCGTTTGAGCACCAATACCTATTTGTTTCCCTCCATGCGGACGGGATTGCCGATCCAGCAGAAGTCGCTTACCGAAACAAAATGGTATTTGAGGAATTCTGCTAGGGCTCAAAGCGGCACCTACTTTAAGCCCGGTAAAATCTGGCTCGATAGCATTCCTGATTGGTCTCCACACGACCTGCGCCGCACCGTTCGTACGGGGTTATCCCGTCTAGGCTGCCGCAACGAGGTGGCTGAAGCAGTCCTTGGGCATTCAAGAAAGGGTATTGAGGGGACGTATGATTTGCATAACTATGAAGCCGAGTGCCGTGAGTGGCTGCAAAGATGGTCTGATCATCTGGAAACCCTTGACGGTGGGGTTCAGTCTTAATCGATGTTCTAGCCGACCTGTCAGCGTACCAGAGCGGGTGCCCTGTTTAGTTTGAGCTTTTTGTGATCCTAATTGTCGCCGAAAAAAGATGGGCGTTTTGGCGTAAAAATGTCCCTAGATCTGGTTCGATGATGATTTAAAGCATGCCACTCTCGAAGTTTATAGTCACCAGGCGTCCCTCTATTCCAAAAAAACTCAAACCTATATCACCCCTGTGAACTGGGGCACTGACAGTGCCTTCCCTCCCAATTCACAGAGGTAATTCCCAATGTCTGAACAATGCCCCAACTGCCTGTCCCGGCGGATTGGCAAGAATAACTATGGCAAGAAAACCGCTGGTGTGGTCGGTGCGTCTGCCGGTACCTACGGCGGCTATGCGGCTGCCACGGCCGGTGCTCAAGCGGGTGCTGCCCTCGGTATCGTTGCCGGTCCTATCGGTGCGACTGTTGGCGGTATCGGCGGTGCCGTCATTGGTGCGCTGCTGGGTGGTGCCACTGGCGCTTCCGCTGGCGTGATTCTGGGTGATGTCCTGGATGACCGAGTTCTCGACAACTACCACTGCCTTGAATGCGACTATTCCTTCAGTACTGATTCCGACTCTCACGACAACATCCGTTAATTCCCCTCGCATATTTCAAAGGAGAACAACCATGGCTCATCTTGTTGAACAAATGGCCTACGTTGGCCAAACCCCGTGGCATGGCCTGGGGAGTGAACTGACTTCAAATCAGCCCTTGGAAGTTTGGGCAAAGCAGGCTGGTTTGGACTGGCAAATCGAAGAAAGCCCGGTGCGCTTCGTCACCAATGCCGGTGGCCCTCTCGGAGAGATTTTGGCTTATCCGGATAGCAAGGTGCTGTATCGCTCGGATACCAAAGCTCCACTGTCTGTTGTTGGCAACCGGTTCAAGGTTGTTCAGCCAGAAGAGATTCTAGAGTTCTACCGGGATCTGACTGAAGTTTCTGGTTTCGAGCTGGAAACCGCAGGTGTATTAAAAGGCGGTCGAAAAATGTGGGCGTTGGCGCGTACCGGTCAATTTGGTGTGCTGAAGGGCAACGACCAAACCAATGGCTACGTGCTTCTGGCGACAGCCTGTGATGGCACCATGGCAACAACCGCGCAATTCACTAGTATTCGTGTGGTGTGCAATAACACTCTTGCCGTTGCTCTAAAGGATGCCACAGCAACCTCGGTCAAGGTGAAACACAACACTGCCTTCGATGCGAACCTGGTCAAGAAGCAGTTGGGCATATCGGTTACTGCGTGGGACGACTTTATGTATCGCCTCAAAACGCTGAGCGAGCGCAAGGTCAAAGCCACCGAAGCACGGAACTACTTCCTGAAAGTGTTTACGGAGGATGTGAAGGAGGGCGTCGGCAAAACAAACGAACGATCCATGGCCCGCGCACTCGCGCTTTATGAAGGGGAGGGCATGGGTGCCGCTTTGGCCTCGTCGGATGGCACGGCTTATGGAATGCTGAGTGCTGTCACTGAATTCATCGACCACCACCGCAGAGCCAAAACCATAGATCACCGGGTAGATTCTGCCTGGTTTGGAACAGGCGCCGCCGTTAAGAACCGGGCGCTAGAGCAGGCCATGTCACTTGTGGCTTAACACCGTTTATTAAAACCAAAACGTCATAAAGCCCCGCCGGAGCCTATTGCTCTTGCGGGGCTTTTTTATGTCTGGAGGAAAACACCATGGGCATGAGTGCAAAAGTAATTCAAAAGCAGCGACCAGCTTTGCGGCTGGTCTCCACAAAGGATCTTAGTCGAGACGAATGGCTGAAGGTGCGCAAGAAAGGTATTGGCAGTAGCGATGCAGCTGCAGCCATCGGCATGAACCCTTACCAATCCCAGCTTGAGCTGTGGATGGTCAAAACAGGGAGGGATGCTGGCCTACCAAAGCCGAACTCTGACGATCCCAAATCCCCGGTTTATTGGGGGCATGTCTTGGAGCCAATCGTGGCTGAGCAATACAGCCAGCAGACAGGCCGAAAGGTGCGTCGGGTGAACGCGGTGCTGCAGCATTCCGATCCTGACAAACACTGGATGCTAGCCAACCTCGATTATTCCGTAGCGGCCGACGACGAAGTGCAGATTCTGGAGTGCAAAACGGCAGGAGAATTTGGATCACGCTTATGGAAGGAGGGTGTACCTGACTACATCCAGTGCCAGGTGCAGCATCAGTTGGCAGTGACCGGTAAGCAGGCAGCGGACGTGTGCGTTCTGTTGTGTGGTCAGGAGCTGAAGATTTACCGAGTTGAACGGAATGAAGAGCTCATCGATGCACTGACTGCGCTGGAGCGTGAGTTCTGGACGTTCGTTGAAACGGATACTCCACCACCTGCAGACGGAACCGATTCTGCCGACAGGGCATTGCGTCATCTATACCCGGTGGATCAGGGCGAAACCTTGGACTTCAGCCAGAGCAAAGACCTGGCCGGAGCGTTTGACGAACTGCTGGCCATACGGTCTGAAATGGACACCCTGAAATCCACAGAATCACATCTCAAACAACGCATTCAGAGCCAAATGGGGGAGGCCTCAAAGGCCACTTTTCCTAGCGGCAGCGTTAGCTGGAAACGAAGCAAAGATTCCGTTGGTCTGAACACAAAGAAGCTGCTCCAGGAGCAGCCAGAATTGCTGGAGCGTTACCCACTCACCAGACCGGGAAGCCGGCGATTCCTCATACAAGCATGAACACCCCCTTGGTCACGCGGGTATGACAAGTGCCCCGTGGCCCTTTTTTCTAAGGAGAGTCATCATGATTAAAGGTTTAGCAATCACGCCCCCTGTGTTGGGGCGCATCAGTATTGGTCGGGTCGTTGAAAAGAACGGCATCCGGCTGCCACAAAAAGACAACCAGTTCACCATCACCTCACAAATTCAGGAGAAGGACGGTTGGCTGTTGCACCCCATGGACGAAGAGCTGAGAAAGGACGCACCCAACAACAAACTGCGAACCATTCCGGTGCGCATGTTGTTCAACGAAGCGGATCTTAATCTGAGAGCTGAATACACTATGTTCGACCGGAAAAGCGGCAGGCCAATGTGTGTCGGTAATGGCGATACGTGCAGGCGCCTCACACAGTCAGGCGTGCAGTCGTTGCCATGCCCCGGCCCAACGCTGTGTGAGTTCGGCAAAGGCGGGCTGTGCAAGCCCTACGGTCGTTTAAACGTAAAGGTGGGTGATGACGATGACGTGGGCACATTCATCTTCCGCACGACCGGTTACAACAGTATCCGAACGCTTGCTGCCAGGCTGAGTTATTACCAGGCAGTCTCTGGTGGGCTACTGGCGTACATACCGCTGGAATTGAAGCTACGAGGAAAGAGCACGACGCAGAGCCGCCGCACACCGATTTACTATGTTGATTTGGTGATCAAGGATGGGATGTCACTACCGGAG
>Ga0306867_1000631_pt1 | contig 18993 bp, 16 predicted proteins | sample AntRauTorckE6831_FD_190432 | JGI IMG/M metagenome (GOLD analysis project Ga0306867, IMG submission 190432) | Saline lake microbial communities from Rauer Islands, Antarctica - Metagenome Torckler E6 #831 (v2) (version 2) | ecosystem: Environmental > Aquatic > Non-marine Saline and Alkaline >...
TTTATGTTCGCACCAAACTTTCATCCGGCAATGAGATATGTAATGCCGGCTCGCAGATCGCTGAAACTCAGGACCTTTTTTAATATGTTAGGACCGTTACTTAACCCCGCAGGTGTCCGTCACCAGGTTGTTGGGGCTTACAGTAGAGAAGCAGCAGGCATGATGATTCAGATATTGGCGAATCTGGAAACGGATACTGCATTTACACTCAACGCACACGACGGACTTGATGAAGTTAGTTTATCATCACCGACTGAAATTTTTGAGCTGAAATCAAATATGTCAGGCGGATCAACAACATTTGATCCCGGAATGCTTGGATTTGGAAAAGTCGACTTCAAAGAATTGCTCGGCGGAAATGCTGAACACAACGCATCCATAATTACTAACATAATGAGCGGAAATGCCTCTCATGCACAACAGAAAATTGTAGAATTAAATGCGGCATTTGGCATTTACGTGTCAGGTAAAGTGGGTTCTCTTGAAGACGCGGCTGAAATGGCATCTGAAAGTATCAGTAGTGGACGAGCCAAAGAGAAATTGAACCTATTCATTGAAACGTCGCGGGGGCTTGCGTAATAATGACTACCATTCTTGATAAAATTGTGGAAAAAACTGATTCAGATCTGGCCAAACGTAAACGAAAAGTGTCGTGGAAAGATCTTGAATCTTTTGAAGGCTTTGAAAAAAAGAAGCGTTCTATGGCTGAGGCACTCAAAAAAAATGACGAGGTTTCGATCATTGCGGAAATCAAAAAAGGCTCACCTTCAAAAGGTATCATCAGACACGATTTCAACCCCGAAAAGCTTGCTGAACAGTATATTGATGGAGGTGCAGCGGCTATATCAGTTCTTACTGACAAACCTTTTTTTATGGGATCTCTTGAATATCTTCAGGCTGTCTCAGATATCAGTTCCATTCCGGTACTGAGAAAAGATTTTCTTATAGAGCCGTATCAGGTGAAAGAAGCGTCAGCGTATGGAGCAGACGCAGTGCTGCTCATTGCCACTATTTGCAAAGGTAACCAGCTTCAGGAGCTTTTGGCTGCTACCAGAGAATTTGGTCTTGAAGCACTTGTAGAATGCTATCATGAAGAGGAAGTAGACAACCTCGACTGGGATAAAATTGAAATTTTTGGAGTTAATAACCGGGATTTAAGTACATTTACGGTTGACCTGCACCGGGGTGTGGATCTGCTGAAGAAATCACCAGCGGAAACAGTCCGCGTATCGGAAAGCGGACTCTCATCGGCCGATGATCTTGTATTTCTTCATAAAAACAGTATTGATGCAGCCCTAATCGGGGAACATTTTATGAGAAAACCGGATCCGGGTGACGCCCTCAAAAAGATGATTGAGGCCGCATCACGTCAAATTGAATCGATAAATTTGCAGAACGATTAAGTTATGTTTGCTGAACCTGAAAATCGGACGAAAGTTAAAATATGCGGGATTACTAATCTTGAGGACGCCCGGTTCGTTTCCGGAGCACTTGCGGATTATATAGGTTTCATATTCTATCCGGACAGCCCCCGTTTCGTTGATCCTGCAAAAGCGGGAGCTATTATCAACTGGCTTGAAGGCCCTGAAAAGGTGGGTGTATTTGTGAATCAGCCGCTGGACGATGTGCAGTCCATTGCCCGGCAGACAGGGCTCGATTATGTTCAGCTTCATGGGGATGAATCGGTTGAATATTGTGATCTCATAGAAAAGCCGGTCATCAAGGTGTTTCATATTACACCTGAAACATCTGCAGAAGATCTTAAGGCCTCGGTAGAACCATACCTTGAATCAGTAGAGTTTCTTCTGTTTGATACAAAACAGCCAGGAAAATGGGGCGGCACCGGCACGTCTTTCGACTGGGATGTGTTGTCTGATATCGGGGAAATGAAACCCTATTTTCTGTCTGGTGGATTGTCGTCGGAAAACATCCGGAATGCTATCACGCTCACGCGACCCTATGCAGTGGACTTGTCGAGCGGGGTTGAAGAATCACCCGGCCTTAAAGATTTTTCAAAAATTGAGGACCTCTTCGACGAACTCCGAAACATCTGGGAGCTCCAGGAGATGGGAGACCTTTAGCTAAACAGTCTTTGAAATAGAAAACAGATTTATGAATTACGAAGCACCAACAAAAAGCGGATATTTTGGAAAATATGGCGGGAAGTTTGTCCCCGAAATTTTAATGCCTGCACTTGATGAACTCGAACAGGCGTTTGAGGAGGCACAGGACGATCCCATATTCATGAACGAGTATCATCAGCTGCTCGTGGAGTATGTGGGACGGCCAACTAAACTGACCTTTGCCGATCGGTTGACCGATCACTACGAAAAAGCTAAAATCTACTTTAAGCGGGAAGACTTATGTCATACCGGTGCGCATAAAATCAACAATGCCATCGGGCAGATCCTGCTTGCCAAAAAAATGGGTAAAACCCGGATTATTGCGGAAACAGGTGCGGGTCAGCACGGCGTGGCAACGGCAACGGTATGTGCTAAATTTGGCTTGGATTGCGTGGTGTACATGGGCGAGGAAGATATGCGGCGTCAAAAGCTGAATGTTGATCGTATGCGTCTGCTTGGAGCAGAAGTCCGGCCGGTATCAAGTGGTTCCAAAACGTTGAAAGATGCTACCAATGAAGCGATCCGCGACTGGGTCACGAATGTTGACAGCACTTTTTATATTATCGGCTCCGTGGTTGGCCCTCATCCGTATCCAATGATGACCCGTAATTTTCATCAGGTTATTGGTAAAGAGACAAAATCACAAATTCTGCAGGCCGAAAGCCGCCTGCCCGATTATATGCTAGCCTGTGTGGGGGGAGGATCCAACGCGATTGGCTTTTTCTACCCGTTTATCAATGACGAATCTGTAAAACTTATTGGCATAGAAGCTGCTGGCTTGGGGGCCGATACGGATCAAACCGCGGCAACGCTAACGAAAGGAACACCCGGTGTTCTGCACGGTTCAATGAGCTACTTGCTGCACGATACAGAGGGGCAGATTCAGCTCGCGCACTCCATCAGTGCCGGGCTCGATTACCCCGGAATAGGCCCGGAACATTCTCATCTGCACGATATGAAGCGCGTGACCTACTACGGCGTGACGGATAAAGAGGCGATGGCAGCAGTAGAACGCTCATCAAGACTTGAAGGCATTATACCCGCCATTGAAACCGCTCATGCCATTGCCTATTTGGAAACCCTGATGCCACTTACTAAATCTGATGAAATCGTGGTCCTGAACTGCTCAGGAAGGGGCGATAAGGACATGTCAACCATTTCAGAATATTTCTCCTCATGATTGCACAAAAAAATAGAATTGAATCTCTTTTTGAAAACCGAATTGATCAGAAAAAAGTGATGTCGCTGTTTTTAACAGCCGGATATCCTGATCTGGATTCAACAGCAGATCTGGTGCTTGGGTTTGAAGAAAATGGCGCCGACATGGTGGAACTCGGTATGCCGTTCAGCGACCCGCTTGCCGATGGCCCGACCATCCAGTATGCCAGCAATGTGGCTATTGAAAACGGAATTACGATGAATGGTATCTTTGAAATGGTTCGAAAGATACGGACATCATCTGAAATCCCCATTATCCTGATGGGATACATCAACCCTGTGTTTCGCTACGGCGTGAAAAAGTTTTGTGAAAAAGCAGAAGACGCCGGAGTGGATGGCCTGATTATACCCGATGCACCCATTGAGGAATCCGGTATACTCAGCGAGCACGCTAAGGCTCATGGTCTGCATATGATCTATCTCGTGGCACCCAACACGTCCAGCGAGAGAATGAAAGTTATTGATCAGAAAAGTGATGGCTTTGTCTACTGCGTCTCTGTGACCGGTGTGACAGGAGCCAGGGACGGCGATGAGGTGGCACAATCGGTACAGCGATTTATCAGCAGGGTACGTGATAACGTTCAGAAAAATCCAAAACTGGTGGGATTCGGGATTAAAAATCACGATGACGCGATGAAAATTTCTGACGGTCTGGACGGTTTTATCGTAGGTAGCGCACTGATTGAAAATATCCGAACACATTTTCCCGATGAGGGCTGGCAACAAAAGCTTTTTTCTTTTGTTAATAATCTGAAATATGGGAATCTTTAATCATTATCATATCCAACCAATAACTACATCATGAAAATTTCATCCCTTTTGTTGCCCATCGCACTTCTTATTCTTTTCTCTGCCTGTGAGGGCGACTACCGACCACAGTCTATCGGAGCTGTTGATAAAGTTTATGTCATAATGGATTCAACCGACTGGAATAGCGATACGGCAATGGCGATTCGTGAGACGTTTGGCCGGCAGATTGAAACTGTTCCAACGCCTGAGAATGCGTACGTACTCACGTTTGAGGATTTTGGTACAAATGAGCAGCTTGAACAGATACAAGAATATAAAAACGTCATTTTCGCGGCTCCGCTTGATCAGGGGCACAATGTATCGCGCTTTGTCGGAGGAATTTTATCTGATGAAGTTGAAGAACGAGTCCGAAACGAAGATAGTTTTGCTTTTCCACTGTCTGACCGATGGGTCAGAGATCAGTGGGCACTGATATTAACATCTGTGTCGGATGAAGCACTTGCTGAAAAAATACGAAACTCTGAAGAGTCATTGGTTAGCAACCTAATGGAGCGTGAATTTGAGCGTCGGACCTACAACATTTACGAGAGGGGAGAGCAGGTTGCAATTTCTGATTCTCTCTGGAAAGATTACGGGTGGAAAGTGCGCATGCAGCACGATTATATACAGATAATTGATTCGTCAAATGCCGTCATGTTCCGCAGATACCTGCCTGACAATAATCGATGGATGTGGGCCTGGTGGAAAGATGACGTACAGCAAGCCGATTTTGTTAATCCCGAATGGATTAATGCCACACGCGATTCACTGATGGAGATTTTGGTACAGGGGGAGCGTGACGGATCGTATGTAACAACAGATTATCGTCGACCTCTTGAAACGCGTGAAATGGACAGGGAGGATCGCTTGACAGGATTTGAGACCAAAGGACTCTGGCGTATGACGAACGACTTTATGGGTGGTCCGTTTGTACATTTCACCTACTATGATCCCGAAACAGACCGGCTCTTTATGGTGGAGTATGCCCAGTTTGCACCCAGCGTGAGCAAGCGACGGTTTGTGCGACAATTCCAGGCAATGGGACGCACATTCGAAAGTGATTCGACATGGAATAGACCGGGCAACGCACAACAACTTTCTGAAGCAAAGTAATTCTTAATTTATCCCATCTACTGAATGTCACAACCGACGTCCAAGAGAACAAATGCTGAACGCTATCACATAACTGCTGACCCTGAAAAAGAGTCTGCCAAACGGCTGGCTGACTCTTTAGAACCCTGGCGATATTCTGTCCCTTCGGGGCCAATTTTGGAAATCGGGGCCGGTACCGGCATATTTACTGACTATCTGATTCAGATGTTTCCCAAACGTGGTACTATCGTAAGTGACTCGTCAGAGAACATGCTGAACTATGCTAAAACCAGAATTGAGGAAAAAGAGACGCTTACCTATTCACAGTTAGATGCTGAGACGGACAACATCCAACAGCGCCACTATTCATTGATTTGTGGTAACCATGTGGCTCATCAATTTAATAATCCAGCGTCCGTACTTGAAAAACTTGCCCTTGGGTTAACGATAGACGGTTTAATGCTGATGAGCTTTCCGGGGGAGGATTCCTTTCAGGAGTGGCGGTCAACCTGTCTTGATTTGGGAATTCCGTATACAGGCAGGTCAATGCCCGAAACAGAACCGCTTGTGATTCATCTTTCCGTGGGGCCTGTTCAGGTTGATTTCTATGAAGATCAATCAACCCGGTACTTTGTGGACTTTAACGAGTTCCTTTCTCACACTCAAATCGGTGGTATGCATATGCAGGATGACGACCGGCAACTCACGGATAGAGAGATAAAGCTATTAAACGAAAACTGGAAAACGACCCGGGATGGATCCATTGGGCTTACCTACCACAACGTATTTTTGGCAGTAAAGCGAATAGGAGATTAGAGGCACGCATTGCCGGTTACCCGTTTTATGAACTTGTATATTTTTTTAAGTGAGTGTACAGAAGTTGGGTACCTGTTGGATTCTGGAAAAAAGGTTTATAAACCCACTGACTGTCTCTTTTGGCGAGGGGGTTTCTTGTTAGATGCAGGCTTCTTTTGGGCGGCGGGAAGTTCCACAATAAAGGTTGAACCGAAACCGGGCTCACTTTCACATCGAACGGTACCATTCATAGTACTGCTTATCTTTTTCACAATATACAAGCCAAGTCCGGTAGACGACTCATTGCCTGTAGGTTTGTTGCTTAACTTTGAAAATTTACCGAATAGCTTTTTCTTATCTGATTCGGAAATACCGGGGCCCTGATCACGAATTGATATCTGAATATTTCCACCTTTCTGCATTGTGGAAATTATGACGGATGTATTCATTGGCGAATACTTGATGGCGTTAGAAATAAGATTGTCCAAAATTCTGAGTATGTTGTCGGAATCTCCAACCAGTGGATCTATTGTACTGTTTAGAACGGTTTTGATCCTTATATTCTTACTCCGTGCCGGTTCATTAAAGTGCTGGAGGGATTCTTCAACCAGTGGATTTATCTCTACCATAGAGCTTGAATCCCTTTTATCGTACGCATCAATAGTATGAATTTTCAGGACATCATTTATGAGGGAAATCATCCGGTTAGAGGATATTTTTATGAGCTCTGTATATTCTCTAACGGTATTATGATCCGGATTTTCCTCACTGTTAATCATATCTACTGCAAGATTGATTGAAGAGAGAGGATTTCTGAGGTCATGGGCAGCAATGCTCATAAACTCATCTTTTTCAGTATTAAGCACAGAAAGTTTTTTATTCTTCCCTTCGATCTGGCGCTGTTTTTCTTCCAGATTCTTGTTGTTTCGTTTACGGGTTCTGTTTGAGTTGTAAAGGAGTGCTATTACAATAAAGAGGATGAAGACACCGGCGATCAAGAAACTGCGGAGTTGATCCATTTTCATAAGATTTGCTTCTCTTAATTCGGCTTCTTTACTCAGAATTTCGATCTCACGATCTTTCTGTTCTACATCAAACCGCGACTGCAGCTCACTGATCTTCTCGCCGCGCTGCATTGATTGAAGCGTATCATATTGCTCATGGAAAAGCTGGAAATGGTGATAGGCGAGGGCATAGTTATCAAGGCTCTCATAAATTGTTGCCAGCAGCTGATGCGCTTCTTTAACCTTATCTCGCATTTGTTCTGATTCAGCCAACTCAAGTCCTTTCTTCGTATATATAATTGCCTGTTCAGGTTTCCCTGTATCATTGTATAGGTTACCCATCACGATATAGGTGAAAATCATATGTGATGTCAGCGAATGCTGTTCGAAATAATTCAGGGCGGTATCTAAATGTATTTTTGCCCTGTCGTAGTCACCAAGATTGCGATATGTGTTTCCAATATTGAGCGTAGCTACTATGTAGGAAAGGCTGTCGGGTTCATCTTGTAGAATGGCGCGTTTTGATATTTTCCAAAAATAATCGAGGGCCTCCTGATAGTTTCCCTGCCGTCGGTGAATCACGCCAAGATTATTGGTTGATATAATGGTTTCATGTGCTTCATTTAAAGATTCCCAGATCCAGATACTCTCTTCAAGATAATCTGCTGCAGTTTCATAATTTTCCTGCTCAACATAAATGAGAGACAGGTTATTAAGTGCACTTGCAATGCCGCGCTGATTTCCAAGTTCCTCTTCGATACGGATAGTTTTTATATAGTATGTATTAGCCATTTCGTGATCTCCGAAATCAAGATACTTGCTGCCCATTAGATTATAAACACTTGCAAGACCTTCAGTGTATTCAATCTCTTCAGCAATCGTTTCCGCCTGCCGCGCAGCCTGAAATGATAACCCTGAATCTTTATTTAAATACTCTATGCCGATTGAAAGCAGACTGTCTACAGCTTCTTCTGTTTTTGGAATTCTGCTGAATGATTCGCTCGACTGATTATAAAGGTAATAGCTTGCCTCTTCCTGCTGATTTTGGTCAGATGATTGGAAACCTGAAGCCAGTACAGGGCCGAGTGCAAATAGTAAGAATGCTAAAAGGCGTAATAGTGTTGAGGTCACGTTGTGGATATTTATCACATAAAAATTGTCTTGGCTGCTGCTGAATTTGTTTTCGACAGTTATATTGAACTCCATAAGACTTAAGTCTAAAATAATTAAAATATTATAATGTTAATATTTTCAGTCCCTGGTCCTCGGCGAGTAATTAAATTTAATTTGTAATTGTAAATAAAATTGCAAGTTCATAAGTATTTACACCTATATAATGAGATATTTAGTATGCTTTTAGGATTTAATTGTTAGTATAAATACCTACACTTATAAATTCACCAATGAACTTTACTTACTGACGAAAATACCGCAACTAATTACAGTCAAATAACAGATATTTTATATGAAAGTACTTTCTAAAGATGAGAAGAGTCGTATCATTGAAATGGCATGGGAAGACCGGACACCCTTTGGTGCAATTGAATTCCAATTCGGTCATTCAGAGGATGATGTCATTGAATTAATGCGAAATGAAATGGAGCCTTCAAGCTTTAAAATGTGGCGCAAAAGAGTTTCAGGGCGTAAAACAAAGCATCGGAAGCTTAGAAAAGAAGATGTAAACAGATTTTCAAGCCCGCAGTAATTGCATCATTTGTTTATCAATAATGAAACAAAACTCATTTAATATATTTTTTATCAGTTCTGCCCTTATGAATATCGAACAATTCCAGTAAGGCAGAATTTTAGAAATCTATTTGCTCAATTTTATTTGATAAGAGAAACCCTTTTCTACGTCCCTGGTGAATCGCTATAAGAACTTGCCATTTATTCATCTTCAGAATCCGGGAATAATTCTATCAGGCCGGGTCTAACTCACCAATACAAGCAGGTTTTTTAACTTCTATTCTCATAAGTGCATAAATCACTAATAAACAGGTCTTTACGAAAAATAACTACTTTTTTAAATTGAATGATTAAAAGAAATTTAATGAAAATTCATATTTGCCGAAAATACTGGTAAGAATACTCTACCAAAAACAAGTGAGTCATAAATATGGTGCCAGCCCCCACCTATGTTTATGCATTACTGCTGAATATCAAACGTATAAAAAGTAAGGTTCAACTATGAGTTCAATAAAACAAATATGGAATTCGGCTGGCATAGGTAAACGGATATCGATTGCGGTTCTGGCAATACTAGTAATAGCTATTTCTACAACTACCGGAATAGTTTATAATGTATTTAGCACATCGTATTCAGATTCTATTGAAGAAAAAGAGACTGCTATGGCTCAGGCCAATACGAAGGCACTTTTGGGGTGGATTGAAGCCCGCCAGGATGAAGTCGAATTTTTAGCATCATTAAACGACGTCAAAGATTTAGACTTAGAGAAGTCTGCGAATATCTTTACAGAAATGGGTGAGCTGAACGGGTATTACGACACCATCTTTTTTGTTGATACTGACGGAACAGGTGTAGTAGGTGTTTCATTTGATGGCAGAACGGTACCGTTAGTTGGCAATGATGCACGTGATATTCAGGTTGACGACAGAGATTGGTTTCAGAAAGCAATTAAGGGTGAACACGTACTCTCTAAACCACTTGTCTCTCGCACCACCGGAAACCGCATAATGAACATTGCAGTGCCTGTTATGAGTAACGGAGATATCATCGGTGTGGTCCGGACTGCTGTACTCATTGATAAACTAACAGCCAGGCTTGCTGATCTTCATGTTTCGGAGGGTATGGAAGTATTTTTGCTGGAAAAAAATGGTAATCCCGTAACCCGATCAAAATCACTACAGGGTGTTGAAAATGTAACCACCATCGCTGCTCAGGAGATATCAAATGAGCAATCAGGCGTACAAGTTTATCAAAATGCAGCCGGTAGAACCGTGGTTGGAAGCTACAAATATATAGATAAGCTTGATTGGGGCTTTGTTGTGGAAATCGATGAAGAAATAGCGATGGCGGAAGTTAACAGTGTATTCTGGACAATTATAGGCGTATCTGGCGGTATATTAGCAGTTGCAGGCTTTTTAATTGTCTATTTGGTTAGGAAAAACATTACGCTTCCACTTGAGAATGCGATTGAAGGTCTTACCGCGGCAAGTGAGCAGGTGGCCTCTGCTTCTACAGAAGTATCATCATCAAGCCAAACACTTGCAGAAGGGTCAAGTGAGCAGGCAGCTAGTATCGAGGAAACAAGTGCATCGCTTGAAGAGATCGCTGCTCAGACTAAACAAAACTCTGCCAACGCCAATCAGGCTGATCGTTCCATGAAGGAAACGTCTGATATAGTCGATAGAGGAGTGGCGTCAATGAAGCGAATGGTGACGGCCATAAATACAATTATGGAGTCGTCAAACGAAACGTCCAAAATTGTAAAAACGATTGATGAGATTGCGTTTCAAACGAATTTACTTGCTTTAAATGCGGCTGTTGAAGCTGCACGAGCAGGTGAAGCGGGTAAGGGATTTGCCGTGGTTGCAGAAGAAGTTCGTAATCTTGCCCAAAGAAGCGCTGAGGCCGCTCGCAGTACATCCCAGTTGATTGAGCAGTCTCAGGAGAATGCAAAAAATGGTGTAGAGGTGGCAGACGAGGTAGAAGGCCAGCTGAACAGCATCAATGAAAGTTCAGAATCTATCGTGACGCTAATAGCAGAAATTGCTGCTGCATCGGATGAACAAACCCAGGCGATTGGCCAGGTTAACAATGCAATGTCGGAAATGGATAAAGTTGTTCAATCTAATGCAGCAAACTCTGAGGAGACGGCCAGTGCTGCAGAGGAGCTGTCCTCATTAGGTGACGAATTCGAACTTATGGTTGCCAGTCTTCGATCAATGATTGGGAATGGTACATCGGGTAAGAGAAACTCTAAAGTAACTAAAGTTCCCCAGTACGATGACTTTGACGATTGGAATGAGGAACCTGTAGGCAAAAAATCTCAAAAAACTAAACAGGCGAACTCAAAAATAAATGAAAGCACAGAAACAGCATCCACTGAGTTTGCGGATGATTTTTCGGGCTTTTAGGTTAACACAGACGATTCGATAGGGATTTTGACCGATCCCTATCGTTTTTCATTTCTTTATATTCAGTGAACTACTGGTATACCTGTCAATTCAGACGCTCATCCAATCGTGCAGGATTCTAATCTGCTCTTTTTATAATTGATCTGCAATTCGTGCCTCAATACCGTATTTACACCAAATCTCATCATTATATTATAAGTGTATTTACCAGCAGACTGCCGGATGGAACTTATATTCTACATTCTAAATATAGCTTTTACTACATTTATTTTATCAGATTTACCGTAAGTTAACTTGAATATTTGTGTTGCCGGCACAATATACATTAAGAATGCATCCCGATGGGGCAAAGCCTTTTAAAAAGGAACTATATCGGAAAATATTTTATTCTACAATATAGAATTAGATGTAATTATAACATAAAAAATATATCATAACTATGAGTGATCTAAAGATTAAAGGGAACTGGAATGAACTTAAAGGTAAAATCAAGCAGAAGTATGGAGACCTGACGGATGATGATCTCACGTATGTAGAGGGAAAAGAAGATGAGATGTTGGGAAATCTTCAGAAAAAACTGGGTAAATCGAAAGATGAAATCTCTGGTGAAATCAAAAAAATGATGAATTCATAACTCAACCATTTTAAGCCCTCAGTTCACGTTTGAACTGAGGCTACGAATGTTTAAATAGGAAAGCTATTAAGTAAATTGACGAGATGACGTTTTTATGTCCACTAACAGGTTGACAGAATTTGGGCGCAATCTGTAGTTTTTTAGATTCGAAACCCCTCTGGATTTCCTTTATACGGGCAAATATCTCTTACGACATATATCAGGTACAATTCAATTCAAACCAAAATAATACAACTCATGAAAAAAATAACAGCGATCAGTTTATTAATTTCCATTGCATTTATTTTTGTACAGTGCAATGGCGACACAGATGATGCACAAAGCAACTTTGAAGAAGAACGTCAGGAGCTTGTCTCTGATCTTGAAGATTTACGAGACGATCTAGGTGACCGAATCGAGGATCTGTCAGCACGTATTGAAGAGTCGGGAGAAGAAGCCGGTGAAGATATGAAAAACGCTCTTGAAGAACTCCGGGGAGAACGTTCTGAAGTAGACGGAGCCATTGAAGATGTTCAGGATGCTACTGAAGACAGCTGGGAATCAGTAAAATCAAATACCGATGAACTTGTCGAAAACGTATCAAACAAGTTGGAAGAGTGGGGAGATCAATTTAAGGATGTTTTTGATAATGAATCCTGATCTGAACTTTTCGAATGCAGTCACGAAATAAGATCTCTTTTATAGAAGGCTTTGAAAAACGTTCTTTTCCAGATTTTGTCATTATTGTGACATTGAAACCCTCACGTCCGCCAGCTGGTGGACGCGCCGGTTCCATCCGCCGTCTGGCGGACTGGCCTTGAACTATGACAAAATTCCTGGTTTTGCTGAGCCCTCTTACCATCTAATCGCAATAATTCTTCCTATGGGTTGGATCACCGGCGTTGATGAATATCCACTGGGTGGGTAGATTCATGTGCAATTAGCTATAGCAGTCGTTGCAATCCTTCCTGATTTAAACAGGGGTAGGATCATTATGTGAGTTAAGGGATTAAAATTTAAATTCAAAAAAAAGCGCAGCTGATATGGCTGCGCTTTTTTTTACATAGCAACCTGAGACCGATTGATAAATTAAGTCATAGAAAGTGAGGCGGTTCAAAAAGTATTTTGCCACGGAATTCGCTTAAATAATTCAGAGATTTTCTACTGACTCACCCTATTTGCCTCTCTATCTAATAGAGAGGGATTTAAAGTCTAAATTATTTAACCTTAGCAACTTATGATGTCCCGAGGGCATCCCCTGGGGAAAATCTCCACGTCAGCCGACGGAAGGCGTCCGATTTTTATTTTAAGAATCGAACTCAGGTCTCAACGTACTCTACCAGGTTGTTTAGTTCAGTACCATGTTACATTTTTAATAAGATTCAACAGGGTAAATCCACTACAAAGGGGATCGCTAACCATTGAGGTTTTTCGAACTACTACTCTGTTTTACTTTGGAACATTAGACCTCTACCCACAAACTTTCCTGTAGATCACGATTTTCATATGAATTCTGCTGTCAAAATGCGATCTGGTAATCCGAGTGCTATTCATCCATGCGAACTTAGTATGGCTCGCTGAGTATGATAGATCAATTGCAGTTTGAAATTTAACTTGGCTGTAAATGGTGTGCACAGTGTCTTTTTGAAATCCTATAATTCATCAATTAATATTAGAAAAGCGCTTCCAAAGAGGGTTTAATTCTTATATCTTTCTGGTGTAATATATCGGCCAAATGGACACAGTGTTCCAAATGGCCTTGCGCATTTTTTACAAGCGGAAGCATTTCAAATCACAAATATCAAAGGAATTGAGAATGAAACCTACTACCCACCACTGGAAAAGTCCGAGTCTTGGAAAAAAAATGGAATTGTCTGAATTTGGAACTGCCGGAACACCTGTAATAATATTTCCCTCCGAAGAGGGCGGCAGAGATGAATGGAACGAAGCGGGTATTATGCAGGCAGTTGAAGAACAGATTGAAGAGGAGTACAACCATTTTTTCTGCATCAATTCAGTAGCTGAAGAGAGTCTGCTAAATAAGGAGGTGGAGCCGAATAAGCGAATACGCCGGCAAATGCAGTACGAGCAGTATGTAATTGATGAGGTTATCCCTTTCATTCGAAATAAAAACAGTAATCCCTTTATGATATTTTCAGGGGCATTTTTAGGGGCTTATTATGCAATGCTATTTGCTCTTAAATATCCTAAAATGGTGAACAAAGTGATTGGAATTAGTGGAACTTACGATATCAAGCCGTACCTTGACGGGCACTACGATGACAATGTGTACTATAATAATCCTGTAGATTTCGTGCCGAATTTAAATGACCCGTCGATCCTCAAAGACATTTCAGATATTGACATTCGTTTGCTATCGTTTTCAAATGATCCGCAACGGGCAGAGTCAGAACGGATGAGTGATACTCTTTGGCTAAAAAATTTGGATCATAATTTTTATGTTTGGGATGAAGTTATTTCTGATCCATGGAAACTCGTGGACTCCATGTTTATTGAACATCTTTTTTAACGGACTTAATAGGTAATTACGATGATCAAAAAAGTTTTAGTTGCTAACAGGGGAGAGATTGCTCTTCGTATAATGCGTACCTGTCGTGAGATGGAAATTACAACTGTGGCCATCTATTCTACACCTGATGCAACTGCTCCACATGTCATGTTTGCCGATGAATCTGTTTGGGTAGGTGAAGCTGCATCTTCTGAAAGCTATCTGGATATTGATAAAGTTATAGATGCCGCAAAACAGACCGACGCTGACGCTATTCATCCGGGCTATGGTTTTTTGAGTGAAAACGGACAGTTCTCAAACCGGTGTAAAGACGAAGGAATCATATTTATCGGGCCGAGTGCAGAATCTATTCGGTTGATGGGTGATAAAACAGCGGCCCGTGATCTGATGGGTAAAGCAGGGGTGCCCTGTCCTCCTGGTACTAAAAATGCGATGGAAGATGTGGAGGTAGCTCTCAAAGTAGCTCGAGATGTTGGATTTCCCGTCTTGGTAAAAGCGGCTGCAGGCGGAGGGGGAAAAGGTATGCGGATTGTTCATAACGAAGAGGAGTTTGCCGGCAGCGTAAAAGCTGCACAGTCTGAAGCCAGAAATGCTTTTGGTGACGACCGGGTCTATATAGAAAAATATCTTGAAGAACCGCGCCATATTGAATTTCAGATTCTTGCAGACCAGAATGGAAAAACAGTACATCTTTATGACCGTGAGTGTTCTATTCAACGACGGCATCAGAAAGTGATTGAAGAGGCGCCAAGCGCGCTGCTGGATGATAAGCTAAGAGCAGAAATGGCGAAGGCAGCTACTAAGGCAGCTGAAGCCTGTAATTATGAAGGTGCCGGTACTATCGAATTCCTGGTTGACAAACATAAGAAATTCTATTTTCTGGAAATGAATACCCGACTGCAGGTCGAACATCCTGTCACAGAAATGATAACGGGTATAGACCTTGTAGAAGCACAAATTAGAGTTGCAGCCGGCGAACCACTACCATTTTCTCAGGATGATATTAAAAAGTCCGGTCACGCCGTTGAATGCCGAATCTATGCAGAAGACCCGCTCGACAATTTTCTTCCGAGTACCGGACAGCTGGTCCGGCATCGAATACCGTCTGGGCCCGGCGTTCGGGTTGATGCGGGTGTGGAAGAAGGTGGCGAGGTAACTATCAACTACGACCCGATGATTTCTAAACTATCAGTTCACGCCTCCACACGGGGAAAAGCCATCAAAAAAATGATACGTGCTCTCAGTGAATATCAGATAAGTGGCTGTAAAACAACTCTTCCGTTTTGTGATTTTACGATGCGGCATCCGGCATTTATCAGTGCAGAGTACGATACTCATTTTGTGCCTGATCACTTTGAACCGAACAAGCATGAGCTGTTTGATAAAGAAGCAGGAACTGACGCCCTTGCAGTATCGTTAATAGCTGCGCTGTCAAATGGGCCCGGAAATAACGGAAAGAGATCGGGCAAAGAGCATGAAACCGAGTTTAAAGACCAACATCAAACCAACTGGTGGAAATCCAGACAATAGTCCCGTTTCAAAGAAATGAACTCAACCAATAAAGAGCTTTTCAACCAGCTAAGCACGCTTCTTACTGAACAGAGAAATCCCGATACACAAACTATAGATCTTGCAAACAGCCTTGAGATTGTAACATCAATTAATCAGGAAGACAAGAAAGTAGCCGACCGAATTGAATCCAGATTACCCGTTATAGCTGACGCTGTAGAAACCATCTCATTAAAAATAAAAAATGGCGGACGGTTACTCTATTTTGGGGCCGGTACAAGCGGCAGGCTTGGAGTGCTTGATGCAGCTGAATGCCCACCAACATTCGGTACAGATCCTGCGCTGGTTCAGGGATTTATTGCGGGTGGTGAGCAGGCGATGTATGTGGCCCAGGAAGGAGCGGAAGACAGCGAAGAGGAGGGACGCGCCGAGGCAGACAAACGGTCCATAACTGATAATGATGTCATTGTTGGGCTGGCCGCAAGCGGACGTACACCTTATGTTCACGGAGTGATTAAAGAGGCGAAAGATCGCGGGGCTGTTACGGTGTTTATCACAACCGTTTCTGCCGAACAAGTTGACCTGTCTGAAGAGGTTGATTTTATGATAGATATCCCGGTTGGACCTGAAGTCGTAATGGGCAGCACACGGATGAAAAGCGGTACTGCTCAGAAAATGGTGTTAAACATGCTGAGTACAGGAGCCATGATTCGCCTTGGCAAAATATATGAGAATGTGATGGTAGATTTGCAGCTTACCAATAAGAAATTAGAAGAACGGGCAAAGAGAATCGTTATGATGTTAACGGAGTGTAGTTACGATGTGGCCGAAGGTGTACTTCAGGAAGCAGACGGACATGTAAAAACAGCTATTATTATGATTCTGACGGATCAATCTAAAGAACAGGCTCAACAACGGCTCAAAGATAACGATGGATTTGTGAGAGCATCTCTCTGAATATGTGAAGCATGATCAAACCAAATAATATCCTTTTTAAAATACGGGTTTGTTCTATTCGTTAGTGGGCATGATAAACTGCATTTCTCTGATTAAAATAATCTATAGTTGACTATCTTTAACATCAAAAATCATCTTACCGAATCGGGTTACATCAACCGATTGCTTGTTTCATTGCTGGCGGTCCAGATTATTGTACTCCTTCTGTTTAAGTTTTGGCCAACGGATGCCAGAGAGGAGGTTACCTACCATACTGAGCCACCTATGCAGGAAGTACTGATTGATGAGATTCAGATCACAAAACAGGAATCATCGCCGCCCCCGCCTCCCAAACCCCAGATTCCACAGCCGGTACCGAGCGATGAAGTGATTGAATTTGAGCCCGATTTTGAACTTGATCTTAAATCACCTGAGATGCCGGACTTGGAATTTGGAACCGGAACAGCAATGGATGGTAATGAAGCCTCAATTGTGTCCAACCCCCAAATTCCCCCCACGGTTGTCAGGATAGTTGAAGCAAGTTCGCCAGAGGGAGTTCCCCCCGAACTCAAAGGAAACATTGAGATGGTTGTAAATTTCCTTGTTGATAAAAACGGACAAGTGGAAGAGGCTTCAATTATTGAAATCCGTAAATATTCGAGTGATGGTGAGTTTGAGGTGCTTCAGTTCATAGAATACGGCCTGATGGATGCTGTGCTGCGAGCTGCTCTTCAATGGCGTTTCCGTCCCGCGCGCCAAGATGGAGAAACGGTTCGGGCATACACGAGGCAGCGTTTTAATTATTAGAGTTTTGAGTTTAAGGTTGAGGTGAGGTGTTTCACTTTTACTCAGCTTCAATCTGTTTCTGATAGGTAGCAATGTTAGATACAATGATGGGATTACGTGAGGTTGAGGTACTTTGTATCAAATTTACTTAGCCTCAACCTACTTTTCAAAAGCAACCAAGACTGATACGACGACATAGCTATTTTAGGCTGAGTAACTCTTTATCAATTTAATTTAGCCTCAACCTGTTTTTCAAGGGCAATCAAGATCGATGCAACGGCATAACTACTTAAGGTTGAGGGACTTTGTATCGATTTTCCATCCCTTAGCCTGTCTTTCAAAAGCAACCAGGATCGATGCAACGACATAATGACTTAAGGTTGAGGGACTTTGTATCGATTTTCCATCCCTTAACCTGTCTTTTTAAAAGCAACTAAACCCGATACAAATACTGAACTATTGAAGGCTGAGTACTTTTATTACAACTCCCCAAACTAAAAATTTCACTTGACAGTCTATGATTACTAAAGTAGATTCTGTGAATTCATCAATTGAGAATAAGAAATAAAACCAAGAGACCATGATTAAAAGTTTCAGAGATATGGATGTGTGGAAGAAAGCGCATAATTTATCGGTAAAAGCTTTCAGAATGACGGCGAATCTACCCCGATCGGAGGATTATGCGTTAACGTCACAAATCAGACGATCATCAAACAGTGTTGCTGCAAATATAGCCGAGGCATTTGGCCGCAGGACCAGCAAAGATAAAAACTACTTCTATACTGTAAGCCGGGGATCGGGATATGAAACTCAAAATCACCTGCTTTACGGATTTGATATTGATTATTTCAAGTTGGACGATGTTGAGCAACTTATCGTCGAGTACGATGATCTGATTCACCAGTTAAATAAGATCATGAATAAGCTGGAGCGAAGTTGAGTTTGAGGGGCTTTGTAACAATTTTACTCACCCTCAATCGGTTCTTTAAAGGTAAAATTGACCGATACAAGGACATATCTACTTAAGGTTGAGGGACTTTGTATCGACTTTCTTATCCCTTAACCTGTCTTTCAAAAGCAATCAAGATCGATGCAACGACTTAATGACTTAAGGTTGAGGGACTTTGTATCGACTTTCATACCCCTTAACCTGCCTTTCAAAAGCAACCAAGAGTGATGCAACGACATAATGACTTAAGGTTGAGGGACTTTGTATCGATTTTCTTATCACGTAGCCTGTCTTTCAAAAGCAACCAGGATCGATGCAACGACATAATGACTTAAGGTTGAGAGACTTTGTATCGACTTTCTTATCCCTTAGCCTGTCTTTCAAAAGCAACCAGGACCGATACAAGGACATAACTACTTAAGGTTGAGGGACTTTGTATCGACTTTCATATCCCTTAACCTGTCTTTCAAAAGCAACCAGGATCGATGCAACGACTTAATGACTTAAGGTTGAGGGACTTTGTATCGACTTTCTTATCACGTAGCCTGTCT
>Ga0306867_1000640_pt1 | contig 18861 bp, 15 predicted proteins | sample AntRauTorckE6831_FD_190432 | JGI IMG/M metagenome (GOLD analysis project Ga0306867, IMG submission 190432) | Saline lake microbial communities from Rauer Islands, Antarctica - Metagenome Torckler E6 #831 (v2) (version 2) | ecosystem: Environmental > Aquatic > Non-marine Saline and Alkaline >...
CGCGGTGCCAAACACATCGAGATCGCCCAGCACCGGCACCGCCTGCCCGCCATCCTGCCCCCAGCCGAAGGCACCGACGCGCAGCAACCGGCCAAGGCTCGCGTCATCGGCGGCCTGCTGCACCGCCGTGCCCGTCGCCAGACCACTCGCCGCGTCGAACTGCAACGCGGTGGACCAGACGGCGCCATCGGCGCTGACCTTGATCGCGAAGTCATCGGTGCCGGCGGTGCCCATCTCGGCACGCCCGCCAAAGCCGGTCTGGAACAGCAGGCTGGCCGTATCGCCGGTGCTGTCCTTGTTGATCTTCACCTGATGCCCCGCGCCCTCATGCGTCAGAAGCGTCGCGGCGGAACTGACGACCAGCCGATTCACCGCGTCGTGGCTCGCGTTGATGCCCACCCCGTCGAGATTGTCGAGATCGGGCGGTGCCAACGCGACCCACGCGCCCCCCGCCTGCCGCAGCAGCCGTCCGGTGGCCTTGTCGAGCGCGATCCACCCGTCCTGCGGGGCCACAAACCGCCACGTGTCATCGACGAGGCCGGCGATCATGCCGCCCTGCCCGGCCCATGCGCCAACGGGAACGGTGCCGAGCGCCCAGAGCGCGCCCTCCTGCGGCACGTCGGGGGGCACAAGCGCGCCCACCTCCTCGACGGCCAGTTGCACCGTGAAATCGAGCAGCGCCAGCGCCTCGTTATGGGTGACGTGCTTTTGCGCCTGCGAGGGCTGGATGAAGGGCAGCGCAAGGCGGGGGGACTGGTCGGACATCAGGGGGGCCTCCGGGGGATGTGGCGATGGGATATGCGGCCATCCTTGCCGTCATCCCTTGCGCCTTCCCAAACAGACCGTGCGGTGGCCCGATCGCGTCCCTTATGCGGTCTGCAACCGCTCCAGAAGCCGGCGCATGAAATCATGCCCCGCCTCGAACTGCTCGACGGTGATGAACTCATCCGGCTGATGCGCCTGCGCGATGTCGCCCGGCCCGCAGATCACCGCCGAATAGCCGCGATTCTGGAACTGCCCCGCCTCGGTGCCGAAGCTGACCATGTGGCTGCCATTGTCGCCGGTGATCTGCCGCACCAGCGCCTCGGCCGCGCCGTCCACTTCGGGCCGCACACCCGGCACGGCGAATTTCGGCACGACCTCGATTCGGGTTTCGGGACGGACGGCCTGCATGTCGGCCTCGATCTCGGCCGCGCGCGCCTTGAACAGCGCGCCCCAGTCGTCGGGGTCCTCGCCGGGCACGATCCGGAAATCCATGCCGAACCGGCAATCCTTGGCGGTGATGTTATGCGCGGTGCCGCCCGAGATCTCGCCCACATGCAGCGTGGTCCATGGCGGCTCGAACCCCGAGGCGACCTCCGACGGGGTGCGCGCCCGGTTCTCGGCGTTGCGCATGTTGGCCCAGTCGATCAGCGGTGCGGCCGCCATGATCGCGTTGACGCCGCGATGCATCATCGAACTGTGCACCTCGAAGCCCACGACATGCACGTCGAACCCGAGGCCCCCCTTCTGCCCGGTGACCGCCTGCATCATCGACGGCTCGCCGATGATCGCCATCTCGGCCCTTGGCAGATAGGCCAGCATCTGCTCGATCATCGGGGGCGCGCCGATGCAACCCACCTCCTCGTCATAGCTCAGCGCCAGTTGCAGGGGGCGCGCCACACCCGCGTGATGCGCCTCGACCAGCGCCCAGATGGCGAGCGCGTCGAATCCCTTCATGTCGACGCAGCCGCGTCCGAAATACTTGCCGTCACGCTCGACCACGGTGAACGGGTCCGACGCCCAGGGCTGGCCATCCACCGGCACCACATCCGTGTGCCCAGACAGCACCACGCCGCCCGAATTATCAGGTCCGACATGCGCGAAAAGCGCGGCCTTCTCGCCGGTCTCGTCATAATGGCGATGCGCAGTGATGCCGTGGCCGTCGAGATAATCCTCGACCCAGTCGATCAGCGGCAGGTTGCTGTCGCGGCTGACGGTGGGAAAACTCACGAGCCGCGTCATGATCTCGAACGGGGTCAGTCTCTGGCTCATGATCAATATCCACTTTCCGAGGTCAGCACGAAATGACCGGGGTCCACTTGCCGGTAGACGGGCGGTTCCGGCTCATAATCCACCGGATGAATGGGCGACGGGATCGGCTTGAAGTCGAGATCCTTTTCCCCCTTGCGCTTGCGCGGATCGGCGATCGGCACGGCCATCAGAAGCGCCTGCGTGTAGGGATGCTGCGGGTTTTCGAACACCGCGGCGCGCGGGCCGCGCTCGACGATCCGGCCCAGATACATCACGCCCACATCATGGCTGACACGTTCGACCACGGCCATGTCATGGCTGATGAACAGGTAGCTCAGCCCAAGATCGGCCTGCAACTCCATCATCAGGTTGAGAACCTGCGCCTGAACGCTGACATCCAGCGCGCTGACGGCCTCGTCGGCGACGATCAGCTTGGGGTTCAGCGCGAGCGCCCGGGCGATCGCCACGCGCTGCCGCTGGCCGCCCGATAGTTCATGCGGAAAGCGCCGCAGATACGAGCGCGGCAGTTCCACCCGGTCAAACAGCATCGCGACGCGATCCTCCATCTCGGACTTGCTGGCGAGGCCGTAATTGCGCATCGGTTCCGACACCTGATCGGCCAGCTTCATCTGCGGGTTGAGCGAGGCGAAGGGGTCCTGAAAGATCATCTGCATGTCGACGCGCGCGCGGCGCAGATCGCGACCCTTCAGGGCCATGATGTCGGTGCCCCCCAGCACCACATGGCCCGCCATCGGCTCGACCAGTCGCAGGATGGACCGCCCGGCGGTGGATTTGCCGCAACCCGACTCACCAACAAGGCTGAGGGTGCGCCCCCGGTCGAGATCGAAGGTCAGATCCTCGACCGCGTGAACATTCGCCACCGTACGCCGCAGGAATCCACCCTTCACAGGAAAGCGCGTGGTCAGGCCCTTGACGTGCAGCAGCGTCTCGTCGTGGCCCTTGATCGGCTTGATCTCATGGGCGTCCGATCCCAGCAGGCGCATCGGCTCAGGGTATGCCTTGCCGCGCATCTCGCCCAGCTTCGGGACGGCGGCCAGAAGCGCACGGGTGTAGTCATGGGTCGGCGCCTCGAAGATCTGCTCGACCGGGCCTTCCTCCACCTTGTTGCCGCGAAACATCACCACGACCCGGTCCGCGACCTGCGCCACGACGGCCATGTCATGCGTGATGAACACCACCGCCGTGCCGGTCTCGCGTTTCAGCCGGTCGATCAGTGCGAGGATCTCGGCCTGGATCGTGACGTCGAGCGCCGTGGTCGGCTCGTCGGCGATCAGCAGGCGCGGCTTGCAGGCCAGCGCCATGGCGATCACCACACGCTGGCGCATGCCGCCCGACAGCTCGTGCGGATATTGATCCAGCCGTCGTTCGGGCTCGGGGATGCGCACCTCGCGCAAAAGCTCCAGCGCCCGGGCGCGGGCCTCTTTGCGGGTCATGCCGCGATGGACCTGCAAACCCTCCGAGAGTTGTCGACCGACCGTGAATACCGGGTTGAGCGCGGTCATCGGCTCCTGAAAGATCATGCCGATCTCGTTGCCACGAATCGTGCGCATCAACCCCTGTTCGGTCTGGGCGAGGTCGATCTCGCCGCCTTCGCGGCGATCGAACAGCATCCGCCCGCCCGTGATCGTGCCGCCGCCATATTCGATCAGCCGCATCAATGACAGCGACGAGACCGACTTGCCCGATCCCGATTCGCCGACGATGCAGACCGTCTCGCCCGCATTGATCTCGAACGAGACATCCTCGACCCCGACCACGGTGCCGTCTTTCGTCTCGAATTCGACGCGCAGGTTTTCGATCCGGGCAATCGGGGTGTCCAGCATCCGACGGGGCCTTTTCTGTTGCATGAAGCGACGTGACGAAAAGCTACGCAGTTTGCGCGCGCGTTGTCAAACCGTGCCCGGGTGATGGTCCGGAATCTCGAAAAACACGCACCCGCCTCTTGCGTTTTGCCTGAAATCCGGTCTGACTTGCCTGAGACGCAAGATGCGGACGGGGCACAGGCACCCGTGTGGCCGGGTCCGCGTCGGCACATGACCGGGCGCGCACCGGCGCAATCAGAACCGAGATGGCTGACGACAGGCTGTCCAACACCGGAGGACCGATATCCATGACCCTGAAATCCCTGCTTCTCGGGGCGACCGCCGCGTCTGGCGTCGCCCTCATGGCACAGACGGCCCACGCCGAACGCGGCGCCGACGGCCACGTGAACGTGATCTACTGGCAGGCGCCGTCGATCATGACCCCCTACCTGTCGGGCGGCACGAAAGAGGTCGAGGCCGCCAGCCTCGTGCTGGAGCCGCTCGCGCGGTACAACGAGAAAGGCGAGCGGGTGCCGTATCTGGCCACGGAAATTCCCACGGTCGAGAATGGCGGCGTGTCCGAGGATCTCACGTCGATCACCTGGACGATCAAGCCCGATCTGCAGTGGTCTGACGGCACACCCGTCACCGCCACCGATGTCAAGTTCACCGCCGATTACTGCATGAATCCCGAAGGCGGCTGTGCGCAGCTTGCCAAGTTCGAAGGGGTGGAGTCGGTCGAGGTGATCGACGATCTGACCGTCAAGGTCACGTTTTCGCAGCCGACCCCCAACCCCTACGGCCCCTTCGTGGGCGGACAATCCCCGATCATCCAGGCCGCGCAATTCGCCGAATGCACCGGGGCCCGCGCCTCGGAATGCGCCGAGGAAAACTTCAACCCCATCGGCACAGGGCCTTTCGTGGTGGACGAGTTCCGGCCCAATGACGTGATCTCGCTGTCGGCCAATCCCAATTACCGCGACCCCGAAAAGCCGGCCTTCGCCACCATGACCTTCAAGGGCGGCGGCGATGCCAACTCGGCCGGTCGCGCGGTGCTGGAAACCGGCGAGTACGACTATGCGTGGAACCTGCAGCTTGCCCCTGACGTGATCGCACGGATGGAAGAGGCCGGCGAGGGCGAGGCGCTTGCGGCCTTCGGCACGCTGGTCGAGCGGATCGAGGTGAATCTCACCGATCCCTCGCCCGACCTGCCCGAGGGCGAGCGCGCGACGACCAAACATCCGCACCCGTTCCTGACCGATCCGGCGGTGCGCGAGGCGCTGTCGATGGCGATCGACCGCCCGCTGCTGACCGAGATCGGGTATGGCAAGGCGGGCCGGCCCACCTGCGACTGGGTGCCGGGCCCCGATGCCTATGCCGCCGACAACACGCATTGCCTTGAACAGGATATCGAAGGTGCCAACGCGCTGCTGGAAGAGGCCGGCTGGACCGACAGCGACGGTGACGGCGTGCGCGACAAGGACGGGGTCGCGCTTTCGCTGCTCTTGCAGACCTCGACCAATGCCGTGCGCCAGGACTTCCAGGCCCTGATCAAGCAGTGGTGGGGCCAGATCGGCGTCGAGACCGAGCTGCGCAACGTGTCGGCCTCGGTCTTCTTCGGCGGCGATCCGGGCAGCCCGGACACGTTCCAGAAATTCTACGCGGACGTGGAAATGTATGCCAACCTCTTCGATGGCACCGATCCGCAGAACTACCTCGCCTCGCGCACCTGCGACAAGGCCCCGCGCCCCGAAACCCAGTGGCAGGGCGAGAACATCAACCGCTTCTGCAACGAGGAATATGACGCGCTTGTCAGGGAGCTGGGCCGCACCGCGGAGCTTGAAAAGCGCGCCGAAATCGCCATCAAGCTCAACAACATGATCACCCGCGACACCAACGTGATCATTCCGCTGGTGCACCGTGGCCGGGTCTCGGCGAAATCCAACACGCTTGGCGGCGTGATCCTGAACGTCTGGGACACCGAGATGTGGAACGCCGCCGACTGGTACCGCATCGAGGAGTGATCCGGGGCGCGCTGCGGACAGGGGTCGGGCCCATGCCCGACCCTCTTTTGCCATCATAGCCATGCAAAGGCCTGCGCATGCTGACCTTCACGATACGACGGCTCGTCCTGTCGATCCCGACGCTGCTTTTCATCAGCCTTGTGATCTTCCTGCTGCTGGAGCTTGCCCCCGGCGACCCGATGGCGCAGGTGCCGCTGACCGTGCCGCCCGATGTCAAGGAACTGATGCGTCAGTCGCTCGGCCTCGGCGAACCGACGCATGTCCGCTTCGGCAAGTGGCTGTGGCAGTTCTTCATTGTCGAGCCGATGGTCCTCGCGGATCACCTGCTTGGCACCAACCTCGCCTTTGAACAGCAGCGGGTGCTGAGCTGGCAATTCCGCTCGCCGGTGATGGACGTGATCGTGCAGCGCATGCCGCAGACGCTCTGGGTGGTCGCGATGTCCTATGTGGTGGGCATCCTGATCGCGCTGCCGATCGGCATCTATTCGGCTTACCGGCAGTATTCCGTGTTCGACCAGACCGGCACCTTCCTCACCATGGTGGGCTATTCGGTGCCGCCGTTCTTTTCCGGCGTGCTGGTGATCGTCATCTTCTCGGTGCAGCTCGGCTGGCTGCCCTCGATCTACAACACCACGCTGCAGGTCGTCGACTGGGCCACCTTCAAGCAGCAGGTCATGCAGATGGTCATGCCGGTGATGGTGCTGGCGCTGCAGACCACAGCGCAGATCAGCCGCTTCATGCGCGCCTCGATGCTCGACAATCTCAACCAGGATTACGTGCGCACCGCCCGCGCCAAGGGCCTGTCGGAATGGACGGTCGTGATGGTGCATGTGCTGCGCAACTCGATGATCCCGGTGGTGACCGTGATCGCCCTCGGGGTGCCCTACATCTTCGGCGGCGCGATCATCACCGAGCAGATCTTCAAGGTGAACGGGCTGGGCCAGCTTCTGATCACCGCGATCCAGGCCAATGACCTGCCGATGGTGCAAACCGTGACCTTCATGATCGCCGTGCTGATCGTGCTCTTCAACATCATCGCCGATGTCCTTTACGGCGTACTCGACCCGAGGATCCGATATGACTAATATCCCCGATCCCAAACCGATCACGGCGCTGGCCGACGAGGGTCCCACCACGCCGCCGCGCGGCCACTGGCGCGATGTCTGGGACCAGTTCAAGACCCATCGTGGCGCGCTTGCCGGGATGATCGTGCTTCTGTTCATCATTCTCGCGGTGTTCCTCGGGCCGTATGTCTGGCCCTATGACGCGGGCTTCATCGACATCCGCGCCCGCAATCAGGGGCCAAGCCTCGCCCATCCGTTCGGCACCGATCAACTGGGGCGCGACACGCTGGCGCGCATGCTGGCCGGCGGGCAGACCTCGATCTCGGTGGGGCTGACGGCGATGCTGCTGGCGCTGGTGCTCGGCTCAGCCATCGGGGTTCTGGCGGGGTTCTTTCGCTGGCTCGACGGTCCGCTGATGCGGCTGACCGATCTCTTCCTGTCGCTTCCGCTGCTGCCGCTTCTGCTGGTGATGGTGCTTCTGTTCCGCGAGGCACTGAACGGGATTTTCGGCCCGGAAATGGGCATCTTCATCCTGATCGTCGTGGCAATCGGCGCGACAAGCTGGATGCCGACGGCGCGCATCGTGCGCGGCGACGTGCTGGCGCTGAAGGAGCGCGAGTTCATCCTCGCCGCGCGTTCGATCGGGACGACGAATTTCAACCTCATCACCCGGCACATCCTGCCCAACGTGATGTCGCCGATCATGGTCTCGGCCACGCTCGGGATCGCCAACGCGATCATCACCGAAAGCGCGCTGTCGTTTCTGGGCCTCGGCTTCCCGCCGGACTTCCCCACGTGGGGACGGCTGCTCAATGACGCGACGCAATACCTGACGGAATACCCCGAACGCGTCTTCTGGCCCGGCCTCGCGATCTCGCTCACGGTGCTGGCGATCAACTACATGGGCGACGGCATGCGCGACGCCCTCGACCCCCGCATTCGCGGGCGTTGAGACCAAGGCGTCGACCCGCACACCATGGAGGGTTGACCAAGTCAGCGCGCGTTCCGGGCTGCTGGCTCGGTCAGCATCGTGCCGGTCAAAGCGGTGCGTGCAGCGAAAGGGCATCGATCCGTCTCTCGATCAGGCCAAGCATTTCCATGTAGCGCTCATTCTCGATATCGCCGAAACGCGCAGTGAACTCTTGCCGCGACAGGATCCGAGGAATGTCATCAAACGAGACGATCACATCCTCTTCCGCCTCGATCCGCGAAATCAGCCGGGGCCAGTCCTCTGCGGGCGTTGCCATGAACAACGCTGCCAGCCGGATGCCCGAGTTGTTGGCGGCCATGTCTGTGAAATCAAAGCCGCGTCCAAGCGCGTCTTTGAGTTCCTTGTATTCACCAACGGACATCGACGCCTGCCGGTTACTGGCCGCCTTGAGCGCCGCCGCTGTTATGAAGTGGCGGCGAATGTCGATCCGGTCTTTCAGTTTCAGCGGCGCGCATCGCTCTTTCGAGTCGCGGACGCCCTCCGGTGCGCTCAGGCTCATGGACCCGAGGGCAGCGAAAAAGATCTCCGAACCGCAAATATTGCTTAATGCGAACATCGACGCGGTAAACGCATCGGAGGGATCCTCGCCGCGCTCGGTGGCACCCTCGTGCGCTGCATCAAGAGTGAAGACGAGATATGGCAGGACGCTGCCCGTCTCCGGCAGATCACCTCGGTCCATTGCCGACTGGATTCGCGCCGCATAGGACTCCACCAGATCCTTATGCGGCATCTCGCCGCCGCGCAGTGCCCCGAAAACGCCACGCATGATGCCGTTTTTCCCGGCCCGGTCAATCTGCAGGTCGACATATGCTCTATCATCGATAATTCGCATACTGGACGCGGCCGTCATCAAGGCCTCGCCAAGCTGATCCTCCGATATCAGGTTCGCACCGATACGGCCGATATCAAGCGCGATATCCGGCGGAAGAGACAGCCGTCCCAGAGCGACTTTCGCCAGTGAGAGACGATTTTCGAACTCTGGTACGGTCACCGCGACGTTGAGCCAACGGGTCAGACCAGGTATTGGCACCGGAATGGACACGCGCAGTTCGATACCCGAGGGCGCAACCGTGACATCACCGCGAGATCCCGGCACAAATCGCGCGGTCAGCAGAGCCGCGCTTTGAAGCTGTCGCTCGCTCACGATCAGGGGGGCCTCGCTCCATTCTCCGGATTGCGCGACGAACAAGACGTCCTTGTACACCTGGCCGGCAGCCTCGACATCTTCCGGGCTTGGCGCATCCTGCTTGAGCACAGACGGCTCCGTCTCGATCACTACGAGGGCAAGCACCAGCACCGCCCCGGTCAGCAAGGCGACGAACCCGAACAGTAACTTGACGAATTTTGACAGCATTGCCCTTCCTTAATCCGTACTCACACGCGCCACGACCGTGATCCGTCGCAAGTTTTCACGCATTGCCGACCATGTCCATCTGCGAATGCCGAACCGACAATGGCGCGCAGAAAGGCGCGACGTGTTGCAGTTTCCTGTCGACAGGCCGCGCAGTCCATGACGCGGCGTCCCGGATCCTCGCAATTTCTGCAGTGCAGCATATATAAACCCTCGGGAGGCGCAAAAGAAAGTCTGATCTGATGTCGTCTATCGTTGTCTCACCCCGCCCGAACGTGCTTCCCGGCACCCTGCCGGACTGGCGCCGTGTGCTGGGCACGCATTACGCGCGGCTGGGGCGCGGCTCGCGTCAGCGCCGGTTCATGGCCAACCTGCCGGATCGATCGGTCCGCAGGATCGCCGGGCTCGCCAGCCCCGAAATCGTTCTGGGCATCGAGGCCGAGGGTCGAGTGGTCGGCGTCCTTGAAATCTTCCCCGGCATCGACGCGCATGCCGAAATCGCCATCTCTGTCGAGGATGCCTATCAGGGACGCGGATATGGCAAGGCGCTGTTTCTCGACGGGCTCGCGGCGGCGGGTCGGATAGGCGTGAAAACCGCAGATCTCTATTTTTCCTGTGAAAACAGCGGCATTCACAAGCTGGTCACGGCCGCCGGCGGAGAGGTCCTGCGCAGCGGGGCCGAATGTGAAGCCCATATAGACATCTCCCGCTGCGCCGCCTGCGACGTTGCCGTGCCCGACGGGCCGGCTTGCCCGGCCTTGCCGCCCGTGACCGGCGCTCCCATCAGGCCGCGCGCCGCGGTTGAACCGACACCACGCGCGGCATACAGCCCACGAAACACTCATCCCGAAAAGGAGACACTTCGATGAAAATTCTCATGATCCTGACATCGCACGAAGATCTTGGCGACACCGGCAACAAGACCGGTTTCTGGCTCGAGGAATTCGCGGCCCCCTATTACGTGTTCAGGGATGCCGGTGCCGACATCACGCTGGCCTCGCCCAAGGGCGGGCAACCGCCGGTCGATCCGGGCAGCGATTCCGACGATGCCCAGACGGACGCCACGCGGCGGTTCAAGGCTGACGCGGCGGCGCAGGAGGCGCTGGCGAGCACGGTGGCGCTGTCGGGCGTGTCCGCGGACGGGTTCGACGCGATCTTCTATCCCGGTGGCCACGGCCCGCTCTGGGATCTGGCCGAAGACACCGCGAGCCGTGCCCTGATCGAGGCGTTCGCGGCGGATGCGCGCCCGATCGGCGCGGTCTGCCACGCGCCGGCGGTCTTTCGCCACACCAGGGGCGCGGATGGCAAGCCGTTGGTTTCGGGAAAGAAAGTGACCGGCTTCACCAATACCGAGGAAGAGGCGGTCGGCCTGACGGAGGTCGTCCCGTTCCTTGTCGAGGACATGCTGACATCCAACGGCGCCGCCTACGAAAAGGGCGAGGACTGGGCCTCTTTCGTCGTCACCGACGGCACGCTGGTGACCGGTCAGAACCCCGCCTCGTCCGAAGAGGCCGCGCGCAAGCTGCTCGCGCTGCTGTGACCGTACCGCACCGGCGGCACACGCCGCCGGTGTACCGGTTGTACCATGCGTACGCGCGAAGCGTACGCATGATGGCCCGTTCCCCGGCCAAGCCCCCGGGCGCGCTTGCGCCTCGGTCTGTCATCTTCAATACTCTCCGAATGATCCTGCGCGCGGGTACGGACGCTGGCGTCCCGGCCCCGCTTGCGACCCAGACACCGGAGAGGCCCCATGACACGTTTCAACCAGCCGCTCGGCGGCAACGAGATGCCCCGCTTCGGCGGCCCCGCAAGCATGATGCGCCTGCCCGTGCAGGACAGCGCCCAGGGCCTCGATGCCTGTTTTCTGGGCGTGCCGATGGATATCGGAACTTCCAACCGTCCGGGCACACGGCTGGGTCCGCGCCAGATCCGGGATGAGAGCCGCATGCTGCGCCCCTACAACATGGCCACCGGTGCCGCCCCGTTCGAGCATCTGCAAGTGGCCGATATCGGCGACGTGCCGATCAACACCTTCGATCTGAAGAAATCGGTCGCGATCATCGAGACCCATCTGTCGGGGGTGCTGGATCAGGGCGCCGTTCCGCTGACCCTGGGGGGCGATCACACGCTCACCTGGCCCATATTGCGCGCGATGAAAGCACGGCACGGGCCGGTCGCGCTGATCCATGTCGATGCGCATGCCGATATCAACGACCACATGTTCGGCGAACGCGAGGCGCATGGCACGCCGTTCCGCCGCGCATGGGAGGATGGCTGCCTGCAAAACGATCGCGTGGTGCAGATCGGTCTGCGCGGCACCGGCTACGCCCCTGCGGATTTCGACTGGGGCCGCGAGCGCGGCTGGCGCGTCGTGCCGGCCGAGGAGTGCTGGCACCGCTCGCTGACGCCGCTGATGGCCGGGATCCGCGAGAGGGTCGGCGATGCGCCGGTCTATCTGAGTTTTGATATCGACAGTCTCGACCCCGCCTTTGCCCCCGGAACGGGCACGGTCGAGCCCGGCGGTCTGAATATCTGGCAAGCCATCGAGATCGTGCGCGGCTGCGCCGGTCTGAACCTCGTGGGGTGCGATCTTGTCGAGGTATCGCCCCCTTATGATGCCTCCGGCAACACGGCGATGGTGGCCGCAAGCCTGCTTTACGAAATGCTCTGCGTCCTGCCCGGTGTGCCGCAGGGACGCAACGCCGGGTAATACAATGGACACGCAGAGTGAAAGATGATGGAACGTCTTGTAATCCTTCCCATTACCGATGCTGTCGCGTCGGGCACCGACGCCCTGCCCGATCACCTCCGCCACGGCTGCGGCAAAATGACAACACATCCCGGCCAATTGCGATATTTTACGCATCGTTAACCAGTGCCGCGATATCACGGGGTTAAGATCCGGAGTTAATCCTTTTCGCGCTGGCAGGCGGGCCGTCACCGCCGGGCGGGATCGGGCGATGCAGGCGCGCTCTGCGTCCACGCAGACCAAACCGAGGGACCAACTGTTGAGCATTCACACCCGACCCGCCTTTCTGGCCAGACGCATTGCCGCAGCGGGCGCGATCGCCCTGGCCCTGACCGCCGCGCCGCTCGGGGCCAACGCCTTCGAGCTGGTCAAGACTCAGCAGACCGAAAACATCTCGCTGGCCGTCGGTGCGGGGCAACTGGTGCGCACCGCCGCGGATTTCGTCAACGTTTTCGTGGCCGATCCCGCGGTGGCCGATGTTCAGGTCGCCTCGTCACGTGTGCTCTACCTGACCGCGACCGGTATCGGAGAGACGACCGTCTTCGTGCTTGGCGAGGGTGACGAGGTCCTGATGGCGACCGATGTGCGCGTGACGCACAATGCCCGCGCCCTCTCCGCGGCGCTCGGGCAGGTCGCGCCGGGCCAGCCCGTACAGGCGCGCAGCATCGAGAATTCGCTGGTCGTGACCGGGCGGGTCGCATCCCCCGACCAGGCCGAGGACGTGATGCGCGTCGTGGCCCAGTTCGCCGAGGCCGAGCGCATCATAAACCGCCTCGACATCGCCGAGCCGATGCAGGTCAACCTGCAGGTGCGCATCGCCGAGGTGAGCCGCAATATGGACCGGCAGCTCGGCATCCGCTGGAACCAGCTGGGGATCGCGAACGGCGTCAGTTTTCGCGGCGGCACCGGTGTCAGCGGCGGCTTCGGCGTCGACGTGAACCGGACTTTCAATGGCGGTCTGAACCTCAATGTCATGCTCGAGGCCCTCTCCGAAGAGGGGCTCGCGACGATTCTGGCCGAGCCGAACCTGACCGCACGCACCGGCGAGCCGGCAAGCTTTCTCGCCGGTGGCGAATTCCCCTTTCAGAGTGAAGACGACCAAGGCAGGACCACGACCGAGTTCAAGGATTTCGGCATCGGGCTGAGCTTCACGCCCACGGTGATCGACAGCGACCGCATCAGCCTGAATGTCGCCGTCGAGGCCAGCGATATCGATTTCTCGGGCGTCGGCGAGGTGCCCGCGCTGAGCACGCGCCGCGCCTCGACGGTCGTGGATCTCGGCAGCGGGCAAAGCTTCGCGATCGCCGGGCTGATCGAGGATTCCTCGTCGCAGGATGTCGCGCGCGTGCCGGGGCTTGGGTCCATTCCGATCCTCGGGGCGCTGTTTCGCTCCACCGGATTTCAGCGGGGCCAGACCGAACTGGTGATCCTCGTGACACCGACGCTGGTCCAGCCCTCGCGCCCCGAGGATCTGCGGACACCGCTTGACGATTTCACCCCGCCCAATGATTTCGAGCGCATCCTGCTCGGCCGGTTCGAGGGGCGCGGCGAGACACGCGAAATCATCGGTGCCCGGCGTCTGAACGGCACCGCCGGGTTCGCGTTCGAATGAGGCGGGGCGGCACGATGCGGGCATGGATGAGATCGGCGACCCTGTCGGCGGGGCTTGCCCTTCTTCTGGCCGGCTGCGGGCAACAGCCGATCGGCAGTTTCGCGCGGGCGAATTTCATCGCCGATGGCGGGCAGGCGCATCACGATGTGCGCTTCACCAACGGATGCACGAGCCTTGCGCAGGGCGAGGCGCCGCGGCTTAAGGCGTTTCTCGAGGCGCTCGAGCTGCGGCGCGGGGATGATATCGTCGTGAGCATGGGCAGCACCGGCTCCGACCGGCGCGACCGCGAGCGTCGCGACAGCATGCTGAGCGCCATCGACCCCGGCCCCGCCCGCTTGGTTTTGTCGCCACGGCCCGGCTTTGCCCGCCGCGATCCGCGCTTTGATGAGGCGCTGGTTCAGGTCATCCGCCACGATCAGGTGGCTGTGGACTGCAAGGCCGGCGGCTATAACAGGATCGACCGATCGCTCCGGATGCCGTTTCCGGTGTTGAACTGTGCCAACCCCTCGAACCTCGCCCATATGGCCGCCGAGAAACGCGATCTGACCAGCCCGCGCCAGCTTGGTCCGGCGCGCGCCGAGCCTGCATCCGGCGCCGTACGCCGCCAGCGCGCGGGCGAGGTCCGGACCGTCCCGCTCGACAGCCCCGCAGAGGACTGACCGGGCCGGCACGAGGTCGCGTCACCCGCGTTGGGACATCCGGCTTACCAGTTGTTCAGATTCAGATAATCAAGGTTCACTTCGGGCAGGATGTCCTGTTTTTCCTTTATTTCGGACAGATCCATAAGCTCGATCTGCACAAGCTTGGACTTGTTCACCAGGATTGTCCTGTCGCGCAGCGTGAACGGGATGAAGGGCCGCTCATCGCACAGCACGTCCAGGACCCGCTGGCTCTGGATGACGTGGATGCCACCGTAATACTGGCTGCCATCGTCGAGGGTGGCCTTAACCGGAACGCAATATTTCGGGTATTTCATGGCTATGTCTCGCAAGGTTTCATCAGGAGTTGCAATGGTGACGACCGGCACGGCACGGTGGCGCGCGATCCGGGCGGACGCAACGTGAGCGGCATTCAGGATCGGGCGGTTTATCAGGAAGTCTGCGCCGTGTTCGGCGAGGACGGTGCACGCGCCTGGATGCGGGTCTTCCGCAAGGATCTGGCAGGGCATCTTGCCGAGATCGCGCACGGCCAGCCCACGCGCGCGGTGATTCGGGATATCGCCCACAGGACGGCGGGCCGGGCCGGGCTGTTCGGGTTTCGGGCGCTTTCGGACGCGTCTGCCCGCCTTGAGGACGCCCTGCGGCGCGATGACGGTGTCGCAGCGGCGCTCGATCACTGGACGCGGCAGGCACATCTTGCGGTCGCGGCCTCATCGACAGCCGGTGATGCCGCCACGCCTGACACCACGGACCGTCCGCCGCGCGACTGAGCCGCGCCCTGCCCTGACCGGTCTCCATGCCGGGTCTGCCGTCACGGGTCTGCGCGCATGCCCTTGTCACGACGCCGCCAGCGCCTGAATGACCGCCGGTGTCGCGATCACCGCGAAGAGGACCGGCAGGAAGAACAGGATCATCGGCACCGTCAGCTTGGGCGGAAGCGCCGCCGCTTTCTTCTCGGCGGCCGACATTCGGAAATCGCGGCTTTCCTTGGCCAGAACCCGAAGCGTCTGCCCCAGCGAGGTGCCGTATTTCTCGGACTGGATCAGGCCGATGACGGCGGCCTTGATGCTGTCCAGCCCGGTGCGCGTGCCGAGGTTCTCGTAGGCCTGTCGGCGATCGGACAGATAGGCAAGCTCGGCGGTGGTTAGCGACATTTCCTCGGCCAGTTCCCTGGACTGCGCGCCGATCTCCTCGGCGACCTTGCGGAACGCGCCCTCGGCGCTCATGCCCGATTCGACACAGATCAGCAGCAGATCGAGCGCGTCAGGCCAGCTGCGGCGCAGGCTGGTATGCCGCTTGGCGATGAGATTGCGAACGTAGATCTTGGGCAGCATGTAGCCGACACCCGCGCCCGCGGACGCCATTGCGGCGATGATCGGCATCGCGAGATCCGGCTGCAGCACGAAGGCGATATAGACGAATGCGAGACCCGGCATCACGATGGCCGCGATCAGCTGTGAAGCGAGATAGGTCACCAGCGGGGCCCGCCCCCGCTGACCGGCCATCCGCAGAAGCTGCGCGGCTTCGCCGGCGTCACTCAGCCGCGCGAGGTTCAGACGTTCCACGATCCCGGCGAAGATCCGGTTCGGCTCGCGTGCGAAAAGCCGCGCGCGCTCGGTGCTCGCGCCCCCGTGCCCGGACCGCGCCCGGCGGGGCAGCTGATGCCGGCCCTTTTCGACAAGGCGCATCCGCTCTGCCATCCGGTCGCGGGCGATCCACGGCCAGGCGAGCGACAGGATGACCGCAACGCCCGACAGGGCCGACAGAACGATGATCGCGTGCTGCGTCAGGGGGTTTGTCAGGTCTATCGGCATGTCTGATTCCTCACATGTCGAAGTTGATCATCTGGCGCATGACGAACACGCCGATCGACATCCAGAGCGCACAGCCGGCCAGTACCATCATCCCGAGATCGGTCTGGTAGAGAACCGCGAGATATTCCGGGCTCGTCAACTGCACGAGGCCGGCCACGATGACCGGAAGCGCGCCGATGATCCCGGCCGAGGTCTTGGCCTCGGCGCTCATCGCCTTGACTTTCGCCTGCAACTGACGGCGGCCGCGCAACACCGTCGACAGGTTGCCCAGAGCCTCGGTCAGGCTGCCGCCCGCGCGGCTCTGGATGGTGATCACGGTCGCAAGAAACCCGACCTCCTGCAGCGGCACGCGCTCCGCCAGCCGATCGACGGCCTCCTGCAGGGTGATGCCCACGGACTGATCCTCGACGACCAGCCGGAACTCGCTACGGATCGGATCCTCGGTGTCGTTGGCGACGATGGCCAGACAATCCACCAGCGGACGCCCGGCCCGCACGCCGCGGACGATCACGTCGATCGTGTCGGGAAAGGTCGCGGCGAAGGCGGCCAGACGACGCTTGCGCCGAAACGCGACGTAGAGGCGCGGCACCAGCAGCCCGGCGCCCCCCGCGAGGCCGATCGCCGGAAGCAGACCCAACGACGACGCCGCGGCGAACGCAGCCACGGCGACGGTCGCACTGAACAACCAGTAGCCACGCGCGCTCCAGTCGAGGCCCGCCTCGCGCAGACGTTGCCCGAGACCGGGCCGCCGCCGCTGCTGGCGTTGGGTGGTCTGACGCTCCTCGATCTCCTTCAACGTCTCCTCGATGGCCTTGCGCCGGGTCGAGGCGTTGCCGCCATGGCCCTCGCGGCTTTCGACAGGGCTGACGCCCAGGGCTTCGGCCATCCGCCGATTGCGCCGCGACCGGGCCTCGAGCGCCGGCATGGCGAGGATCAGCACCAGCCCGATCCCCGCCAGCGCGGCGAGCGGCACGATCAGAAGCGTCAGGCTGAAGTCAGGCATGGGGCACCAGCGTCGGGGTCATGTGGATGTTTTTGCCGCCTCGAGGGCGCGCGAGAGTCGTTCGTCTTCGCCGAAATAGCGCGCCCGGTCCCAGAACGCCGGACGCCCGATCCCCGTCGACTGATGCTGGCCGATGACGCGCCCCTGACCGTCCTCGCCCAGCACCTTGTAGACGAAGATGTCCTGCAGGATCGGCACATCGCCTTCCATGCCCAGCACCTCGGTGATGTGGGTGATCCGCCGCGAGCCGTCGCGCAGGCGCGACGCCTGAAGGATCACGTCGATGGACGACACCGCCATCTGCTGGATCGTCTGCGATGGCAGGTCATAGCCGCCCATGGTGATCATCGCGCCAAGCCGCGAGAGCGCCTCGCGCGGGCTGTTGGCGTGCAGCGTCCCCATCGAGCCGTCGTGACCGGTATTCATCGCCTGAAGCAGATCGAACGCCTCGGGGCCGCGCACCTCGCCGACGATGATGCGTTCGGGGCGCATGCGCAGGCAGTTCTTGATCAGGTCGCGCATCGTCACCTCGCCCGTGCCTTCGGCATTGGCGGGCCGGGTTTCGAGCCGGACGACATGCGGCTGCTGAAGCTGAAGCTCGGCGGAATCCTCGCAGGTCACGATCCGCTCGTCATGGCCCACGAACCGCGTGAGACAGTTGAGAAGCGTGGTCTTGCCCGAGCCGGTCCCGCCCGAGATCACCACATTGCAGCCGATGCGGCTGATGATCTTGAGGATCTCGGCCCCCGGCCCGGTGATCGAGCCGAAATCGACAAGCTGATCGAGCGTCAGCTTGTCCTTCTTGAATCGCCGGATCGTCAGGCTCGGCCCGTCGATGGCCAGCGGCGGCGCGATCACGTTGACACGGCTGCCATCGGGCAGGCGCGCGTCGCAGATCGGGCTGGATTCGTCGAGACGGCGCCCGACCTTGCTGACGATGCGCTGACAGATGTTGAGAAGCTGTTCGTTGTTGCGAAAGCGGATATTGGTCTGCACGACCTTGCCGTTCACCTCGATATAGATCCGGTCGGTGCCGTTCACCATTATGTCGGCGATGTCGTCGCGCGCCAGCAACGGCTCCAGCGGGCCGTAGCCGAGGACGTCATTGCAGATCTCTTCGGTCAGGTCGAACTGCTCGCTGGCCGACAGCACGGCGCGCTTGGCGGCCAGGATCTCGCTGACGACGCCGCCGACCTCGCGACGGGCGGCGGCCAGATCGAGCCGGCCAAGCTCGGATATGTTGATCGATTCGATCAGCGCGCCGAAGATTTCCTTCTTGAGCTCGAGATATCCGGCGGCCACCTCGCCCGAGGGCGGCTTGGCCTCATTGGGGCGTTTCGGTTTCGGCGGGTCCGGCGGCGGCGTCACCTCGACCGGCGGCGCCTCTGCAGAGTTTTCGGACTCTGCCGCCGCACCCGTCCTGTCGGAATGCGACGGCACGACCGCCTGCGCGTTCTTCAGTGCCGTTCGTTTTCCAAAGGCGTGTGACATGACCTGTCTCTTTCGTTGCGGATCGGGGCGCTGCGGGTCTGCGGTCAGCCGAGACCGAACAGGCCGCGCAGCTTGCCGCGCGCCGGTTTTCTGCCGCGGCCCGTCAGGGTCTGGGCGAGGTCCCGCACGCAGCCTTGCGCCTTGCTGCGCGGCGCCTGTTCGCGGATCGTGCGCCCGTCGGTGGCGGCGGCCCCGAAGGTCGCCGCATCGAAGGCGACCGTGCTGCAACTCTCGATACCGAGGCTCTTGGCGAATTTCTCGGCCGGG
>Ga0306867_1000644_pt1 | contig 18790 bp, 14 predicted proteins | sample AntRauTorckE6831_FD_190432 | JGI IMG/M metagenome (GOLD analysis project Ga0306867, IMG submission 190432) | Saline lake microbial communities from Rauer Islands, Antarctica - Metagenome Torckler E6 #831 (v2) (version 2) | ecosystem: Environmental > Aquatic > Non-marine Saline and Alkaline >...
CCTACAACAACGCGAACTAACCGTACTCATCGCAGCCCTCTGCGTGACTAGCCTAGTCACGGGTATCGTCTCGGCGGATCCGCCGCGACCGGGTACGGAAGATAACGGACTCACTGAGAACGAGTCAGCGACACTCTGGTCTCGCGATGCGGACAATTACATCAGTCAGGAGGAGTACCGCCAGCGCTACGGTGACGAGCGAACGTCGATCCACCAGCTTGCGAACGGGACGGATATTACGTTCAAACGCCCGCCCGAGACTGCCGCGACCTGGACTCGAAACGATTTCAGGGACCTCGAAGCCGGTGGGTCGGATACGTCCGTCCATCCACCCCACGCATCCCTTGAGGACGGTGTATTCATCGAGGACGCTCACGCAACAGTGTTCGCGGTTCAGCCGTCAACTCGGGGCCACCTCGAATCCGGTGAAACGCCACTATACATCGCCCCGAATGGCACGATGCGTGGGTTCATCGATTACCGCGTTCGCATCCCAAACGGGAGCTCTTCGGGTAACAGCACTATCCAGTGGTCGGTTACGGATCACGAGATCGAGGAAGTTCGGTTGCAAAAGGACGGGGAGACCATCGCGAAGAGTGATGGATCACACACGCCGGCTATCGACTACCAGATCGACGACGACTGGAGCGCAACCCTCACCCTCGAAGCAGAGATCCACGTCCGACTGAAGAAGACGACTCGGACCGACGTTGTCAACGGAACCAATGTTGATGTCGTCTACCGTGAGGAGACGCGAAACGTCTCGGACTCAATTGACGTTGAGGTCTACGACCTCTCCGCGTACCCCTATTACGCCGAATATCCGAACGGGGATTCCGGCGTGGCCATCTTCCAGTCCCGTCCCTGGCAGGGGTACACGCTTACTGAGGAAGATGACGCGAGAGTTCGTGGTGTCTGGCGATTCTACACTGCCCGAGACACCAGCTGGGATGCACTCGTGCGGTCCAACCGTACCGCTAGTACCGAAGTAGAGTCCGACTCAATCCCTGTGTTCGTCCATGCGTATCCCTCCCGGATTGGACCGCGTGCAGAGCCTGTTCGGGACGGCCCGGAGATTGTCGACACGTGGGGGACTGACCGACCCTCTCCGGCAGGGACCATCGGTGAGAACGTCAACATTGAGGTCGTAAATCAGTCCTACACGACGACGTACGGTGTCGCCGTTCGAGCCGAGGCTATCGATCGGGACGCTCTCCACGTTGCAGGTATCGTGCGAGGAGTCAACGCGTCGATTGTCGAGCCTGACGCGGGTTCTGAACGACAGCTCCGTCGTAGTAACCTTACGGCGGAGGTTCTTCGACAGAATCAGTCACAGGCCACGCTCCGAATCGAACTCCGTGATAACGAAACTGGTGCACCGATCATCCTCGACGACAGCAGTCGCTGGTATCCTATTGGGGGAACCACCCGCAACGGATACATCACCATCGCCGGCCACCAGGTCGAAACCAATGCGTCCGGAGTAGCCATTGTAACCGTCGACGATCCAGGGATCTACACAGCTCGATATCACCCAGGCTCGTGGCTTGGGCATAATCCAGCCTACGTGAGTGATACGGCGACTGCCCGTTGGCATCCACTCGGAACCATCGACGGCTGGTTCGCGTTCCTATTCGAAGTCTTCTGGCAGTTCATTCCGTTCTTCGTGATGTTCTACGCTGGACATCGTCTCCTCCGAATGCTCGGTCCAGAAGACCTCTTCCAACGAGATCCATGATACGAAACAACCCAACCATCAGCAGACGAAACGTCCTCCGAACGGCCGCAGGTGCAGCGCTTGTAAGCGTTGCAGGCTGTCTGAACACCGATGGAGACTCTGGTACGCCCGGTGACGGAACTGGCTCTCCAGACGGGGAAGGGCCACTGCAACGAGTCGCTGTCGAAGGGACCACGCTCGTTGTCAAACTCTCCCCTGACGCTGATGTCGACCAGATCAACCTCATTCAGCCGAACGGAGAGCTCTTCGGAACCCGTGACGTGGCCGCAGGGGTCCAACAGGTCTCCTTCGAGATTGGAACCGCATATGAGCCTGGTGAGTATCGCGTAGTCGCACTGAAAGGCGAGGAGACGGTCACAGAGAGTACGACGGATATCGTACCGGAGATTCAGATTCAGGACGTTGGACTCTACCGGAATAATCCTGACAAGCCGTGGGACGAGGTCTACGGTGAGAGCCCAACTGATTCGAAAAAGAACGGAGAGGCCTTTGTTACTGTTCAGAACTCCGGAAGCGGACCGGATACGGTCGTCGAGATGCGATTTACTGGAGACGTCCCTAACCCTGTCGAAGATCCCCGTGGAAGTGGAATCTATGAGAAAGAGAGCGTCGTAGTTTCGGCAGGTGAAACAGTCGACCTCTTTAGCGATTCGTTCCCGTTTGGTTCAGAAATCGGGGACGAGGGAATGGGCTGTTCGACTGACGGTAATAGTGGGCAGTTCACCATTATACTAGAGACTCGAGTTGCAGATCAGCAAGTCACGAAGACGTACAACGTAGAATACACCGGTGCTGACCAGATGCAAAACTGCGAAATCACGATCAGTGAGGCTTGACCATGGTTGATCTCATCGACGTTGTCTTGGAGGGGTTCAAAGACGTCGTTGACTGGGTTGTCGGCCTCTTCATGGAAGGTCTAACAACAGGATACAATACTCTCACCGAGGAGATGTTCGGGACTCCTACCCCTCAGACAAACGGACCATTCGTTTTCGGGGAGCCGACGAATGCACCCTGGTCAGCGATTCAAGATGCACTCGTCGGTGGCGAGATAATGCTCATAGCGTTGCTTCTACTCGTAATGAGCGTACAAGGACGCCACACCATTCGAATATTCAACATCGGCAGCGCATACGAGGCGAGGAAGACCAAGAAAACCGCGTGGGTTGGTGCGTTTCTGATAATCGTCTGGTATTGGGTCGGTGTCCTTTCGCTCTACATTGTCGATGGTTTCTCAATTGCTCTGATGCCCGGTATGGCATCGCTTCGAAATGCTATGCTGGGGTTCCTCAGTGTAACACTGACCAACCCGGGGTTATCGCTGTTATTTGCGCTAATCGGAGGTATCTCGATGTGGGCATTGGAGGCTCTGTTTTACATCCGCGAGATTCTCCTCTACGTATATCTCTACGGAATGCCGATTGCGATTGCTATCGGATATGGGAATATCCCCGTTGTGTCTGATATTGCGATGGGATTCTGTAGGCGGTTTGTCCCCCTTGCCGTCCTGCCGCTGCCAGCCGCGATAGTATTCAAAGGATATGATCTGATATACAGCGGCGGAACCCTCACACCACAGACTGCATTCCTCAAGTTCCTCGTCGCTGCCTCACTCCCTCTAGTTGCGGTATACATCACTTGGAAGACGTTCAAGTACGCGACTCCACTGACAGCCAGGGTTGTCGGAGGTGCGACGAAAGGAGCCGCTCTCATCGGCGGTGTCGCGGCTGGCGCCTACGTTGGCGGTGCAGGTGTCGCGACGACAGCGGCACGGTGGGGACCGAAAGCAGCAGCCGGCCATGCGGTTGCACAGAAAGCTGCTGCTCGAGGCGGACACGGAACTGAGGACGGAGCCCCATCGTACCGTCGAACCGAGAATGACCCCGGTGGAGCCACAGCAGACGCATCGAGTGACAAACGCGGAATGGAGTACGATCGAGGTATTCACTAATGTCTACAGATCCAGACGCGGCAGCGCGGCGTATCATGAACCAGTTTGGCGAGGAGAGTCGCATCCCCTACCTCAACATCGAGGAGGGGGACGTCGGCGTGCTCATCGCCTTCCCCATCATCGGGCTCTTCATCGCGAGTCTCACTGGCGTCGAATCGCTCGCTCTCCCGTTCGTAGCCGGTGGACTCGGGTTCGGTGTTGCTGTCATCTACGTCTCTCCCGATCACCTGAACGCGTGGACGTGGACGAAGGACGTCTATCGATATGCCAAGCGCCCACGGGTCACGTTCAGTGCCCCAGAAGCAGCCGACAGTACCACGAACGAGACAGAGCGAAACGAGGGCGGGCTCGCAAACTACACACCGTTCAAACCGGACGAGCGAACGCAGGATCTGACGAACATCAAGCGGGCGTGGCCCGGTGCTGGGGCGATCCAACGGACGGACGGTACGATGGAGGCGTTCATCGAGATCGACCCGGGGAACATGGACTTCGCGATGTCCAACGACTGGGCCCAGCTCCAGAACGCCGGCGAAGACTTCGCCAACAAGGAACTCGACTCGAAGCTCAAATTCCACGCAACGACCCGTTCATTCCCGGTCGAGCAAATCACGGAGACCATCGAGGAACGGCTTACCGACGAAGACGTCACGGAGAAACCGATCTTCCGGGAACTCCTCGAGGAATATCGAGAAACACGCCCCAGGGAGATGCGTGACCGTGGTATTCAGCAAATGCGATACTACCTTGGCGTCGAGGTCACACCGCTCGAAGTCTACGACCGCTTCCGAGACGAGGGGACGCCCACCGAGAAACTGACCAAGTTCCCCGTCATCGGGTTCCTTTTCAATCCCTTCGTGACGCGACGTGAGGATCTCACCGATGTCGAACGTCGCGCCCAGATGTTCGAGAAGCTCGACAGCCGCGTCAACGACGTTCGCGCCGAGTTCATCCAGCAGGCGTCCGGGTGGTCTGCTCGCCGGCTCAGTACGGTCGAACTGTTCGTTCTGAACATGGACTTCTGGAACGGACGAGAGCACGACTACGACGACACAGACCGCGTTATTCGCGAGCAACCGATCATCGGCCACTCACGCCGGGAGGATGAGACCAATGCGTAGTGTCACTCTCCAAGCGAGCGGCGGACCTCTCACCCAGCTCACAGAGTGGCTACTGAACCCAACCTCACCCGGAGGTGTGGCGGTTTACCTCCTATTGGTTGTGGCCTTCGGGGTCGTCGGTAAACTCCTCTGGAACCGGCATACCGCTGACGACGAACCCGAAGTCGACTTTTCGGACGTCCTCGACGAGGAGACGCTCGAAGAGGGTGAGGCAGAGGGCCAGCTCCTCGACGATATTTCTGAATCTCACAAGACGGTGACTGCGCCAGCAGCCATCGAGTGGGAGACACGAGCCGCACACGTTGGGGAGCAGTGGACGACGACGCTGTACATCACTGACTATGCCGACTACCCGAGCGACGGCTATCTGAGCGACCTCTTTGAGCTGACCGACGTCGAATTCGACCTTACAGCGCACATCACGCCGAAGAATCAGGAGCGAGCACGGAACGAACTGCAGGACATCGCTGATGACCTCCAAGTCGACGCCGACCTTGAGCAGAGTGTTCGCAGTGCGTATCTCCAGGAGCGAGCAAACGAAGCCGCTGCGACCTACAAAGCCGTTGAGGGCGGAGCGAACGTCTTCGCCCAGGGGATGTTCGTTACGGTTCGCGCCGCCGACAAGGACGACCTCAGGGACTCGGTCCAGAAAGTCAAGAGTGCTCTCCGCGACGACCCAGCGAACCTCACGCCGAAGACTGCAATCTGTCGACAGGACCTCGCGCTGCAGTCGGCTGCTCCCATCGGAGACAACGTGTTTGGCCGCGAATCCATCGCCCTCGGTGGAGCCGTTGGCGCACTGCTCGCGTCCCCGCATAACGCGACCATCCTCGAAGAGGGCGGAGTCGAGTTCGGTATCCACAAGGACAACCAGAGCCCCGTTGTCATCGACCCGTTCGCTCGTGACAACGGGTACGCGATGTTCACCGTCGGCGACACCGGCTCGGGGAAGTCATTCAGTTCGAAGCAGAACTTCATCCGATCAATCGAGCAGAGTAAGGACCGTATCGGCATCATCCTCGAACCGCTGAACAACTGGGCAGGCGTCTCCGAAGCCCTCGATGCGAAGCGCATCACGGTCGGTGGGACGCTGGGTCTGAATCCCCTGGAGATTCGCCAGACGCCCGACCACGTCCAGCGGGCGATGGGTGAGGATGCGAGCCCGTTCAACGAGAAGCTCGATGACGCGATGAGCTTCCTGACGAACTTCTTCGCACTACGCGGTATCTCACTCGGGGATCGACGGACGACACTTGAACTCGGCCTTAAGCGCGCCTACAAGCGCAACGACATCACCGACGATATTTCGACGCACGGCAACCCAAGCCCGACCATTCGGGACATGATGGACGTCTTCGAGGACATGGTCGACGACCCCGAGGAGTTCGTCGTTCGTTCCGACGAGGAGACCGGGAAGATCCGCGAGGACGCGACATGGCTATTGGACCAGCTTCGCCCCTTCGAGGGGGAGGGTCGCCACGCTAATCTCGGGAAGTCCTCAGAGTTCGATATCCGTGACGAGAAGGTAATCTACCTCGACCTTGCACAACAGGAGGGTAGCGTCGATAGCAGTACGGCGCTGACGATGCAGTTGCTCATCTCGCTCGTGTACGAGCGGGCGAAAGAGACGGATAAAGAAGTCGTGTTCGTCATCGACGAGGCGCGCTACATCATGCAGGACGCCGCGAGTCTGGCGTTCCTCGAGACGGTGTTCCGCCATCACCGCCACCACGACCTCTCGATTCGGCTCGTCACCCAGACCGTCGACGAGTTCTTCGAGCACGCCGAGTCCGAAGCCATCCTTGACCAGTGTGCAGTCAAGCAGTTCCATCGCTTGGACGGGATGGACGACCAGTGGGCCGACGAGTTCGGCTTGAATTACGCACAGATGCGTTACGTGCAGGACGCGGTCCCCGGCAACGAGGACGCTGGGTTCTCCGAGGCACTTGTCGGCGTCGACGGCGAGTGGCGCGGCATCAAGGTCGAGGCGATGGCCAAGGAGAAGCAAGTCATCGACTTCGACCCCACCGAGCGACAGCGTTCCTCGCTCCCCGGCGCTGGCGAGGAGGCAGTCGATACCGACGTACAGCAGTTCCGTGAGGAGCTGGAACAGCAAGCGTCGAACGGACAGTCGAAAGAGACGGAAGCCGTCTCCGCGAAACCCGACGGCGGTTCGATGGAGGGAGAGGACGATGCGTGAGTATCTCCGAGTCACGCCAACATCCGAAGGCCTGAATCCCGAGGGAATCCCTCGAGCCCTCGAAAGCCTGCACAAACTGACGACGGCGGGGTCTACGGGGCTCGCACAGAAGCTGAACCCACTCCACAGTAAGACACCGCCCAAGTTCGAGTTTCTCGCACTAAGCGAGGGAGCGGACGACCCTGTCGAGTTCTTCTACGGCGCCGACGAGCATCTCGACACACTCGAAAAACGCCTCCGTTCGATCTATCCCGAGACGTTTGACATCGAACGCGTCGACGTCAACGTCGCCTCTCGACTCATCCAGCCTGTCGAATTCACACCAGCAGAGTTCATTGAACACTACGAAGCAGGGCAGCTACAGTACGAATTTGGACCCGACGAGCAGCACGAGCTTGGCAGCGAGGAGCGTGCCCAAGACCAGACACCAACGACCGAAGCATCCTCCCTTGCAGATGGTGGTGCCACAGTCGATTCATCCCATAGCCATTTCGTCGAGATTAGGGAGACGTCGCTTGAACTTAGACCACCAAGTGCAGTCCCGGACCAAGAGCCACTGACGACACTCGAAAAGCCGACCGAGACGGCTGAGGGAACGATACTCGCCCGGCCAACCGTTGAGGCCGTCTCGCCAGTAGGCGTACGCTGGTCTGGTTCAGCCACCCGAAAGAAAGACTGGATGACGTCGTTGACGCCCTTCGCATCCGGGGACGAAGAAGACGGATTGGCTGCTATCGACCAGCCCGGCGCGACTCTCGCATCACTCGTCGACCACCTGATGGAGGCGGCGTCACCAGTAGCGTTTCAGGTTTTGTTCCAGCGACAGGAAAGCTGGCAGTCCGACGCTGAGATCAGAAAAGAGGACCTCGTCGACGGGCGGGACACCTTCTTCCAGGAAGTCATTGGCTCCCTCCTTGAGGTCGAGGATCAGCGGAGTAATCGAGACAAGAAACAGCTCGGGGAGTCAGCCACAAAGCGAATCGAGTATATCGACGCGAAGAATCCTAAGCGGTCGTTCACGGCCAACATTAGAGCAGTCGGCGTTCCGACCGGTGACGAAGCCCGCGACGACCTCGTGGCCCAGATGAACGCGCTGCGTCCCGTGTTCGACCCGATTGACGGCCCCTATTACGAAGTTGAAGGGGAACGACTCCGTGCTGGCGGCTTTCGAGAAAAGACGAAAGAGAAGAACGCTCAGACAGCCCTCCAGCAGTTACTTGATCGAAAGATTACAGCGGGCCGAGGCAAAGCCCGACCGGATTTCGTCCTCAGCGGGCCGGAACTCGCGAACTTCGTGCTCGTCCCATCGTCCGAGCAACTCACAGTAGAGGGAACACGCGGTACTCGCGCTGAACAACAGAGTCGGAATCCGCTTCCGTGGCCTAATCCAGACCTGATTCAGCAGTTCCAGGAGGGAATGGCGATCGGGTATGCACTCGATGAGAACGGATTTCCCCAACCGAATCCGATTCGGATCCCACCGAATCTCCTGACGACGCATTACGGCCGGTTCGCCTCGACCGGTGGCGGGAAATCAAAGGCAATCATCAACGACGCGCTATCCCTCCGAGAGACGACTGGCGGGCCCGTTGTGATTGTCGATCCGAAAGGCGACGGCATGTGCGCGAATTATCTTCGCTGCCACTACGAGCGCTTCAACGGGGTGGACGATGTCTACCAGTTTCGCGTCCCAGAGACGGTCCCTGCGTTCTCCTTCTTCGACGTCCGGCCCGCGCTCGAAGCCGGACGAAATCGTGAAGACGCGATTCAGGACAAGGTCGACCACTTCCACGACATCATGCGGATGGTCATGGGCCGCGAACAGTACGGACAGGCATTCGTCGCCAACGAGATTCTCAGCTACCTCATTAAGGCGCTCTTCGACGAGGAATACGGTAGTGACGCCTTCGGCCTCGATGAGCTCTTTGCGGCTGCCCTCCAGATGCAACGCGAGCGGACAGTCCCTCCGGTCTCTGTAGAGAACCAGAATGTCGAGGAGTCGCTGACGCGGCACTTCGAGAAGGATGACCGTCGATTCCAGGTGTCGATGGACGCCGTCGGAAACCGTCTCGATAAACTCAGAGAAGACGCGCACCTGCGACGTATCTTCAGTCACGTTCCGGAAAAGGACGATGATGGCAAATACGTCGACAACCGATTCGACTTCCGTGAATTCCTCGACGAAGATGCCACAATTCTGTTCGACTTGGGCGATCTCCGGCCGGAGGCACAGCGAGCAATCACACTTCTCCTGTTGAGTAACCTCTGGGATGCGGTGCAGGTGCGTCGACGTGACGGGAAGACGGGCTACGAGAAGCTCACCAACCTCATCATCGAGGAGGCGGCTCCGGTCGCTTCAACGAAACTCGTTTCCGAGCAGCTGCTTCCCCAAGGCCGGTCGTTTGGCCTGAGCATGGGGTTGGTGATGCAGTTTCCTGGTCAGGTTCGGAATCGGAGCGAGCGTGCCTATGACGAGGTCCTCAACAACATCAAGACGAAGCTCATCGGGAACATCTCCATCGAGCGCGACCTCGCCGAGTCACTGGCTCACGAAGACCTGAGTCCGACTGACCTGCGGAATCGGATTAACACGCTCCCCAGCGGGGAGTGGATAGCGCAACTCCCGAGCCCGTCGTTTGGGGAGACGGGTCCAGCCCCGTTCTCTGTGAAGCCGCTCCCGATTGCAGCGGGCCATCCAGAAAGCGATGAGCCGCTCTCTGTAGAGCAGGAGGACCACTTCAAGACCGTGACCCTCCCTCGACTGTCGGAGCGGACACAAACCCAGTATGGGCTTGCTGAGGCGCCAAGCGAATCGGAGACAGGCGACGAGAAAGGATGGGGAAGTAGCACGAACACTGGACAGTCGACATCCGCAGAGTCCGCTCACCCTACGAACTCAACGCAGTCGTCGTTCATCGGGCAGGCAACTAGTGCTTCAGCAGCCGACGAAGGGAACGAGAGAAACGAAGGGAACGAGAGAAACGAAGAGGGCGAAGAGAATGAAGCGGACACCACCAGCTCACTGTTTGGAGATGCCGAGTCAACTACGTCGAGAGAACCAGTCTCAGACGGGGAGGAGGCAGCTGTCGACGAGAACGAGTCGTCGCCAGTACAGGCTGGTGGTGTAACCGTTCCAGATGACGAGCTTCGACGGCGCGGGCTCACTCACGACGACGTCCGCTTCCTGACCCGCGTCCTCGACATAATGAATGGTGACGCACCGAGGCACTCACTCTTGGACTCGATGAGTGCGTTCAAGAGCGACTTTGAGGAGTTGGACGTGCAACGACTCGTCGAACAAGACCTGCTAGAGGAAGGACGAGCATGCAGTCGGAAGTACTACACCGTCCTTCCGGCAGGGCGAGAACTGCTCGGTCAGAAGCTCAAGGTCGGCCCTGGCCAGGGGGATCTCGGCGAGAAGACACCGCACAAGGTCGGTGTAAAGCTGCTCGAACGATGGTTAAACGGCCGTGACGACGTCGAACGGGTCGAACCCTACTACGAGTACGATGAGGAGACGGTGTTCGACGTTGCCGGCTTCGATGGTGATGGGGAACTCGTGTGGGTCGGTGAAGCCGAACTCGCGAGTAACAACAAACACGCACCGGTCGACGACTACGACAAGCAGAGCGAGGTTGATGCAAACGCTGTCTGGGCGTTCAACAGACGCGAGACAGCCGTCGAGGTGTTAGACTACCTTTCAGAAGCTGACCGGATTGAAAGCAGTGTGAGCGGGCGTGCAGCCCGGTCGTTTTCAGACATTCGAGAGGCCGTTGAATCGCTAGATGCAGCTGGGATGACGACGATTCGGAGCTTCAACAAACTTGACCAGGAGTTCAACACATGACGTGGCGCCAAGCAACCCGCGAGGAGATCTACAGGTACTACGCGGAGGAGTTCCCCTCGTACGTCGACGAGCTCCCGTCGTTCCTCACAGCGAAGGGACCGAAACAGTACGCACTCGCGTTTCGAGAACCCCACCCAGTACGGAAAGACGGAGTCCCCGACAAGGACTTCATCCGACGAGATACGTGGCAGACAAACACCTCCGGTGAGCGGACCACGGCGGCATTCCACGACTTCGACGACGTCCTCGAGTTCATCCGTCATCCAGCACGGAATGATCCACTCGGTCGGAGTAACTTCGCGCTCGCAGATCCCGACCTGCTCGACAAACCAGACCCGTGTCCTGATGCAGTCTACTACGCCCTCGATCACTGGGAGCGACCGTGGGTCCTCCTCGTCGACATCGACGCGAAAGATATCGCCCGGAACCGAGCAGTGGATACGGTCTCAGAAGACGTCGACGAGCGGGACGACGATGCGCTCCTCAACGCCGCAGGAATCCTCGACGCCGCTCCCGAGGGATATCCGTATGCCTTTGAGGATCTCGAACGGGCCATCGAGTACGGCTTCGAGTTACGGGATATCTTCGAGGACGACTTCAACGCCGAGGAGACGATGGTGGTGTACAGCGGTCAGGGTGTTCACGTCTACCTCCTCGATACCGACCCTGCCCATCGGTACGACGCCAAGAGTCGAGAAGTGCTGAACGAGCTTCTGCAGGACACCTACGAGATTCCCATCGACCCAGTGGTCACGGCAGACCGCCGTCGAGTTGCCCGACTACCCTACTCGTTGCACGCTGACGTCTGTAGCATCGTCATGCCAATTGAGAGCCGGACTTTCGACGTTCAGTCTGCGACACCGGAGGCGCTTCAGAAATGAGCCGGTCGACGCCTGTCGAAGACGAGCGTACCGCCTATCGCGTTGCAACGCTCCCGCTCGAATACGGCACAATCCACATCAATCAGTTGTTCACGCGGGGGTATAATCGCTACATCGTTGACGGCGAAGACCAACCGGAAGATCTGTTGAACGACCTCGAGCGGTTCGGGACCGCGGCGTTCAAAGAAGACGTCAGGGCAAACGCTGCAGAGGACCCCTTCGTCGATGAACCCGGAACACTCGCCGTGCTCGCGACATTGAGCGGGATTTGCGTCAAGGCCCACCCGAAGTTCGAGGACGCTCCATCGCGAAAGGTACAGGTCCTCTACGATATTCGCGAGCTCTACGTCAACAATCTCGCCTCCCTCCTTCGAGAATTCGGTGAGTCGACCCTCCAACAAGACATTGCAGATGTGCTGTACGCAAAGCAACCTGGAGTGGATGGTCCCCACCCTGGTCGCGTTTGTACAGGAATCGAGGAGATGCCCGAGTTCGGTGGGGGGTTGTATCTCGAAATCCCGATGGCTGCGGCATCGAGGGATTGCCTCGTTCACGCCGACACCGAGACAGGAGAGACCGGGGAACTGCTCACTCGCGTCAAGAACAACTGCCTCTATGTGCCGGTCGGTGATTTCGACAGGAAGTATCGCGAGTACGCCAGACGCGCGTTCAAGAAGCTCCTAAGAGTCCAAGAGGAGACCCTCTCCGAAGACCAGCTGACGTGGCTGACAACGAATGAGTCGGCCATCACAGAGCGTATCGACCGCTTCATCGAGACAGGCCACCACGAACGAATCTGGCGAGACTGGAATCCCGGTGAACGGACCATCCGTGTGCTCCGGGACGCGATTCGAGACGCTCCAGACGAGGTCGTCTCACTGGGGGAGTTCCACTCGGCGAAGGAACTGTTTGAAGCAGTGGAGGCGTACGACCCGGAAACGGGCTGGAAGCGAGACGTGTGTAATCGCATCTCGAGTCCTCGAAGTCTCGGGAACCTTCTCGCATCCCAGCGTGACCATCGGAATCTCACTATCCGACAGCACGGAAATACGAACCACTATCGGATTCAGGGGTCTTCGCGTGGCGTCCAGCCTCTTGACGTCGAGTCAATCGAGGATTTGTTCGAACTGCCCTGTATGGCGAATATGGCCGAACGACTTCAGGAAAAGAAGCCAGTTCGAAAGGACCTGTACAGCTTTGCTCGGATGGTGATGTGGCTGCCCCAGTACCAGGACAGCGACCTCGAGACGATTGTCATGGATCTCAAGGACATCTTCTCACGATGGCCGTGGTACGACGAACAGACGACCGACTACCAGATTCGCTACGAGTTCTCGAATACGATTGGTGGCGACACCCCGCTTCCGATGAACTGCGACAACGACGATATGCAGCGGTACTGCATCGGACAGGACCAGTGTCCATACTCAATCTGGGGAAGTCTCCCTTTCCCAGATGAGATGTACGACCAACTGAATGAATCCGAATCTGCCGGCGAGGAGTTTTGACTCTGCTGGAAACTACGCACCACGTTGCCGACGTGCCGTCCGCCGGTCCCGCAACGCAAGCTCTCCAGAAACTGATCGATGGGACTGCGACCCCGGAGGAGCGCGATGCGTTCAGCGAAGCGTGGCACGGTCGTATCGAACGCATTCTGTCTGATGACGACTTCTTCACGGTCGACCAGTCAGTCCCGTCTTGACTCAGGTGTCGCAGAACAACTCGGGTGGAGACGTAGAACCTTCGCAGCGATTTACATATCGGCCGCTACTCGAATTCGAGTTGCTTCCATTCCATTCCGGTCGGATTCTCAGGTGGCTCAAGAGGACTTGAGTGCAGGTCCGCTTTCACCGTCGGTTTGTTGTACGCTCGTGGCGCAATTTCGTTTGGCCCGTCGGGATAGAACAGTGACGCGAGCAGCTGGATATGCCCGCGTCCGACACAGAGTTCGCACTGCCCACCGCCGTACATACTGATGTCCTGCTCCGCACAGTACTCGATAGTCGCGAGAAGCGACCGGACGGTTCCGAATCGCGACGGGACGATGGAACACCAGTCCGGCTCGAACGGCGCGTCACGGAGGTTGGCTGTGCTGCGGACCGACGCACCCAACGAGAGACGATCTGAATACGCCGCGAGCAGGTCGTGTACGTCGTCGGAGATGACAGGGCCGGCCATGACGGCATCGGGGAATGTCTCGAAGACCCGGCGATAGAGCTCGGGATTCGGTGCTTGACTGGCGCCGTCTCCATCGGACTGGCCGCTCAAATCGAGTACGCGGACCGCGTCGGTCTCCGCGAGTCTCGCGAAGGTGTCCGTGGTCCACCCATCGGTCGGCTCAAGCGCAAACTCGCAGGTGGGGTTGACTGTGAGTATCTCTTCGACTCGAGTCGTGTCCCCATCCGGGACCGGAGTACTGACGACGAATTGAGCCGGTGAGCGCTCCCGACCGAAGCGGGATGCCAGTGTCGTGTCGTTTTGCTTGAGGGCTAGGTCAAGTGCGGCACTCTCGACTGCCCAGCGTCGATACGACCGTGAGATTTCGCGCTCGGGTGGCTTCGTCGGAAAGAGGTCGACGGCGTCGAGCGACTGCGAGAACTCGTCGAACGTATACTCGCCTGCGAAATCGAACGGCAATGTATCTGGCAACGCTTCGTGATCGATTGCCTCGTGAGTGACGTCTTCACCAGCGCCGAATTCATCTTCCGCCAGCAGGACGAACGTTGAGGTGACGCGAGTCATCTCGCCCACCATCTCTCGGTGACGGCTGGTCCGATCTGAAGCCGATATTGTCAACGGAAGGTCTGCGATGCGCTCGTATAGCGTCATGTCGCGGTCCAGTGGGCACACGCGAGGATCGGACCATCTCCCGTGCCAGTAGTACGGTCAAATACACTCGCGGACGAACGCGGTGAGCGGGCATGGTGGGCCTGCCGTTCCATATTAGAGTATAGTGTAGTAATCACAAATCTATTGTGGTCTATCCTCGTTAATGTGATGGCGGACAGTATTCTCGGTACGATCGATGTCCTGGTCGTCGAGTCACTTCTGAACATCGCTCGCCGTCAACGCCTCGTCTGCGAGGAAATCTACAACAGTTACTATACTTTTGGCTCTGTTGAAGTCCTCTTGGTTAGACACTACCTGCGGCGAATCAGCCGGTAAGTGGGGTTGCCTACTTTACGGGGAGTGGCAATCTACTCGGATTTCTTTGAGACTGTCGAACCCAAGTGATTCCGAGTGCTGGTGGCACTGAGAACGTGGTTGAACGCTTATCCTCGTGGGACGTGTTGCCCCAGTAGATGTCAGTAATTCCAACGGAGTGGGGTGAGTCGGATTCTCGGCCAGGCGTCTACTACGACCTCCTCTGGATAGGGCTGGCGGTTGTCGTATTCGGCGCGCTCGCGTACTGGGAGCCGTTCACAATTACTGTCTCGATTACGCCACAACGACTTGCCGGCGCGACAATTCTCGGTGTGGTTCTCGGCATTGCTGTGACGTACGGGTCGTTCGTGAGCGAGCGGTTCCAACGACTCTGGGCAGATTTCCGCATCCGGTTCGCGGGCCTCTTCGTACTCATCATGGGCGGTCAACTCGGACTTGCCGTCGCTCCCACGTGGACGGTGCTTACGATGCTAGCGGTATTTCTCACACTCATCCCACTTCGTATCGCCATCTACCTTCGGACACGGTAAGTGATACAGCTGATTGCCAAGTGGTTCGCCTGTGCTTAGCTTTCTGTCAGGTGTCGATAATCGGGTGGTGCTGTGTTGACTGCCGGGGGCGCATCGCTCACCGGATCAGCGTTAGTCCCGAGTTCATTCCGCCGCGTACCACGAACCCCTCTTCAACCGCAACGAGACCCTCAATCGCCCCAAGTCCGTACTCCTCGCGTGACCACGTCGTTCGCTGCTCGCCTGTCTCTCGGTCGTAGAGCGTGACCCCGGTGTTCGTCCGGCCAAGCGCGACCCAATCATCGCCGATGATAGGACGGCCAGTAACGAACCCAGTGTTCCTCTTCCAGCGTGTCTCACCCGTCGCTGCGTTGAGGACGAAACTCGTACTGCCCATGCCTGCGGGGACGACCAGGTCGTCGCCATGGACGGCAAGGCCGGAGTAAATCTTTTGGACGTCGTCGAGCGAGCGCGACCACAACGTCTCCCCGCTCCAAGCATCAATCGCGTATACCGTTCCCCGGTTATCCGCAACCCAGACAGCCCCATCCTGTACGGAGGCCGACCCGACAATCTTCCCGAGCGAGAGGTGCCACCGCTGTTCACCATCGAAATCGTGGGCATAGATATCACCAGTCCCGTTGGCATTTTTTGTGGTGTAGACGCCCGCATCGTCGAGAGCTATCATGTCACCACCATCAGCACTCCACAGACGGTCTCCAGTCCGCATATCGATAGCAATCAGGGGCGGCCCAGCAATGAAGATGGTTTCCTCACGCGACGCGACGGACGTCGCCCCCCGACTCCCGGCATCAACACGCCAATACCGCTCGCCCGTTTCCTGATCGAGCGCGTCCAAGCGGCTCAGCCCCGGCGCGAGAGCGACCCCACACGTAATCAGTGGCACTGCATTGACCTGATTGTCGAGGTCGTACGTCCAGCGCGCCCCATCCCTCGGGGACTCAAGATTGACCGCGATGAGTCCACTAGTCACCGGAACGTATGCTGTACCGTCTGCGACTACTGGTAGTGCGGCGGCGACTTGCTGGCGTCCATCCTCGTGGATACCAGCAAGCAGATCGACAGCGTCGGCGTCAGGTGCTGGAGGAGCGGTATCAGTGTGGCCGGTGCGACCGGAATCACCACCAGCGGTTGGCCACGTAGCAGGTGAATCGTCACAGGAGCTCTCCACAGTGGTATCGTTCTCGAAGTAGTTACGGACACTACCCATACAGCCAGCCAAACTAGCAGAAGCGGCAGTACCGATAGTGGCCAGGAAGCGGCGTCTAGAGGGCATCGGACGAACTTAGTACGGCCCGATTTTTATACAATTTGGCTAGGTCAAGCACTCACTGAAAACTGCTGGTTTAGTGGAGGCGAGCTGTAGAATACACCTTCTGTACTTAATCAGGATCATGCGTCTGCAATAACCGACAAGACGGTGAGCGAATTGAGGACGATGATGTCTGAATTCAGGAGGAAGTCAGTTACGAGGTCTGGATTGATTACGAATACGTAGCGTACAACGATAGTTTCTACAAGGTATACGTGAGCACAGCGTAACGAACCGGAGACCCTGTCGGTGGTATCGTGAGAGCGTCATCGCCCTCAATGCGTATATCTACTTGCCAATTCGGTCGCTTGAGTTACGGCTACTCATCTGAATAAAGAAACCGCGCTAGCAACTACTGGTATTGTTCCTTACTGGTCTCCCGCATTGAGGGGGTCCTGCCAGTGGTTGATGGTGGTCTACAGAGTTGCGGAGATGGCTGTCAATCCGAATAGCACGAGTGCGGTTACCAGGCCGGTGAATGCAGGCGTTGGTTCGGTGCCACTCAGGAGCGTGCTGACGCTAAACAGGAGTGCGATTGTGCCGGTCACGGCGAGTGCACCGGCCACGCCGAATCGCCAGCCCGCTATTTCGGAGTTACGCGTTCGGTGTCGGAAGACAGTCGCGGCAACACTCCCGACGAGACTCAGTACGAGGACGTAGACGCCGAACAGTGCGTAAAATTCGACACCACTGTCGGCTGCCTCGATTACTGCTTCAACTGGCGAAAACCCGATAAGGAGCAGATATCCCGGTATCTGGAACGGCTGGAGTGGGACGGCGAACATGAGGCTCATTAGACCGAGAAGCACCCCCATCACGACGACGGTGTCCCGGACACCACTCCGTCTCCACGTCGCGTTCGTGGATTGCGCCATAGATAACAGACAGCCCACTATCATAATAAATGGACTCCCTGTACTCACCGAAGCTACTCCCTATCACGATGGGTTCTCACCAGCTGATTTGACTGAAACAGCCGGTCGATTGATGTGCTGATCTATCGGGAACTCCAGAGTTTCCGTCCACCAAGAGCGACACCAAGTACTCCACTGGCCAAAAACACGAGTGCAGTTGCTAAGTTCGTAGGGTCAGTGGTACAGGAGGAGTCGAAACAGGTCGTAACATGATACCCCAACCCAGCCAGTATGAGGACAAGACCGAAACCCACTATGGCGAGCCCGATAACAATCGCCTTCCCGCGACCACTCATTATCTTCTAATTTGATTTTACGGTATATAAGTCTAAGCGCTCAAGGGGTGGGGAATTTTCGAGTTGGGGTTTGTCGTCGAATTATCCGTGGCTCTGGAATCAGAAATACTGGACGACCAGTATTCGCCTGGTACTCCCCATCGAGATGGGTTCTCACCCGCTGGAATTGGCGTGCAACAGCCGCTCAGTGAGTTTGCGAACGTGTTGATTTAGTTGCTTAGGAGTGCGTCGTACCCGCCCTTGTAACTGAGATAGTACGAGAGTAGTATCAGAAGTACGAAGACGAACAGCTGTGAGAATATGTCGGGTGGCGAGACAATGCCTGTGAGCGGGAATACCGCGAGGAAGCTGATTAAGAACCTAACATGCGGGGAATCAAACATACTCCTTTCTCAGGTTTGGAGTAGTAAATAAGTTGTCTGTAGTTAGCGTTCCGGGAGTTATCTCCATTCCTAGTCTCTTCAGCTTGGTCGTCCGTGATGAAGTCGAGGGGTTCTTCCATCCGTTCGAACTTGGCTTCACGGAGCGCTTCCTTTGACGGGGACGGTGAATTCCCCACCAGTAATACACTGCGGGGACTACGCAACCCCTACAAGTGTATTCTACGGCACTCCATTCACCTATCCGTATCTGGCCCCTGTCTAATCCGACATTCACAGCGTCAGTCTTGGTCGGTGTATTGCATCCAGAGTATCACCACGTCCGAACATAGTATTCGGCGGCGGCTATCACCCCAATAACAGCGAGGAAGAACGGCCAGACACCGAAATAGAATGCTGTGAAGTCTTCCATCGAGCCGCCGGGTAGTCTGTCTGCGAGGCAGTACCCGGACAGC
>Ga0306867_1000645_pt1 | contig 18789 bp, 18 predicted proteins | sample AntRauTorckE6831_FD_190432 | JGI IMG/M metagenome (GOLD analysis project Ga0306867, IMG submission 190432) | Saline lake microbial communities from Rauer Islands, Antarctica - Metagenome Torckler E6 #831 (v2) (version 2) | ecosystem: Environmental > Aquatic > Non-marine Saline and Alkaline >...
CGAAGTTCCTTCGCCAATAGTCATCAGTTTAGCATCCCGCATAAACCGTTCAACGTGATATTCCTTAATGTAGCCATAGCCCCCGTGAATTTGCACCGCCTCGTTGGCAGCACGGACCGACAATTCTGAAGCAAACAGTTTGGCCATGGAAACCTCTTTGGTGAATGGCTTGCCCTGATCTTTCAGCCAGGCCGCGCGATGCACTAAAAAGCGGGCGGCATCAATTTCGGTGGCCATATCAGCCAGTTTATTTTCAATAGATTGGAAATCGCCGATGGGCCGGTTAAACTGCTTTCGCTCGCTTGAATATTTGAGCGATTCTTCCAAACAGCCCCGCGCAATGCCTACCGACAGGGCGCCAATACCAATGCGTCCGCCGTCAAGCACTTTCATAGTGTCTACAAAGCCCTGACCCAATTCTCCCAAAAGATTTTCTTCGGGCACTTCTACATCTTCAAAATAGACTTCCGTGGTGTCGGATGAATTCATGCCCAGCTTTTCCATCTTTTCTCCGGGCTGCACACCGTCCCACTCGCGTTCCACGATAAAGGTGCTGATGCCTTTGGTTCCTTTATCTTGGTCAGTTTTGGCCAGTACAACATAAATGCCGCCCACAGAACCCTGGGTGATAAAAATCTTGGACCCATTAAGAATATATTTATCGCCTTTTTTTACAGCCGTTGTTTTCATGCCGGAGGCGTCACTACCGGAACCCGGCTCTGTCAGACACCAGGCGCCCAATTTCTCACCGGTGGCAAGTTGCGACAAATATTTGTCTTTCTGGGCATCATTGGCCGCCAACGCAATGTGGCCGGATGCCAAGGACGTATGCGAGGCTACGGTCAGGGCAAGAGAGGCATCCCAGCGGGCAATTTCTTCAAGCATCAAGCAGAAGCTGACATGCCCTACGCCGCCGCCGTTATATTTTTCGGGGTGAACCATACCCATCAGTCCTTGATCGGCCATCATTTCAACAAGATCGTGCGGAAACTCTTTTGAAGCATCGCGCTCTTTAACGCCGGGAGCAACATGACGTTCGGCAAAATCGCGGACACTGTCGCGAATAAGTTGTTGATCTTCAGACAGAGAAAAGGAAAGCGTTTGCGGAGAATCTAATACATCGGTGCTCATAAAATTTGATTTGTTAAAGACTTACTTAATAATAACGTAAATGGTGAAAATAGTTCTTAATTATTTGTTAAAAGAGGTAATGATGGCGATGCGGAGCGCATGGGTTTGTTCCGCCGCGGAGCACAACTACGCCAAGGCTTCGTTGAACAGGCGACAGAACGAGATTAAAAAGATAACTGAAAATACAAAATAACGGAAACACTAAATTTCTTAGTGATTTCGTGTTTTCGTGGCAAAAGTATCACCCATAATTCCAGGTTACGCCGCGACCAATTTCGGGATCGGGATAATTCCAATCCACCGCCCCCTGATCACACGCATACATGCAGGTGCCGCATTCAATGCAGTCTTCAACCTGAAAATGCACCGTGCCGTCATCGTCCATAGTATAGCAGTTGGCCGGACACACGTAGGTGGTACATTTATGTGGACAAGTGGAATTACAGATGTCGGTATCAACCACAATATGCGGCTTGATTTCTGACTTGGCCTGGTTGCGATAACTGACCAGCCCGAGGCGTTCGGTAAGGTTAAGTAAGTTCATAAAACAATATTTGAAATTATTTTCTACTTCAACAAAGAGAGTTAGAATTTAAACAATGTCCATTCCATTGACACCCCTCGTCTCGACATTCATCGAGACACTCCCCTCGAGGGGAGATTATAAGATCCCCCTTTCTCCAAAGGAGTGCCTTCGGCAGAAGGGGGTGCCCCGATTTATCGGGGCGGGGGATGTAACTGATCTTCTAAATAACATTTACAACGATTTTGCTCCTTTAAATCCGAGTTTCATGAGATCCCAGTATGATGAATGCTTCTTGATAGATTCGGCCATCATTTTGCGCGATTTCGGCGTGGGTTCATTATCAATAGTGAAAAATTTGCGCCCAAAATCACAGATCAAATTCGGCACGTCTTTAAACATCTGTGGACTGTGCAGCATATGTACCGCATCCTGAAAGCTGTTCATATCTTTCATCACAAAGCTGTCATCCAGCGCTTGCCGGTAATTTTTAAGGGTTGAGGCAGAGAAGTCATCTTTTTCCTTGGCATTGGTGATAGTTTCAGCCGCAAGGATCCCCGACCGCATGGCGTAATCCATACCCTGTATGGCTTTTCCGGCATTCATCAGCAGGTTGGCTGCTTCGCCGCAAATCAACACGCCGTCTTTGTATAATTCTTTGGGCATGATGCGTTTATCGCCGGAGGAGACAACATGTGCCGAATATTCCACTACCTCACCGCCGCGGATGGTATCGTGCACGGCGGGATGTGCTTTAAAATGGTTCAGAATATCATGTGGACGTTTGCTTTTTTCGCGTAAATCCTTTAATCCTAATACGAGGCCAACAGAAATGGTATCGCGGTTGGTGTACAAAAAGCCGCCGCCCTCCACGCCATCGGTGGCATAGCCGATATATTCATTACTCATACCGCCGAGTCCGCTTAATTGAAAGCGATCTTCGAGCTTCTCCTGATCGTACCGTATCACTTCCTTGATGCCGGTCAGCACGTGGTCGGCGGGCACATAATCATCCTGCAGGCCCACCTGTCGTGTAAGCAAATTGTTGACGCCCTCGGCGATAATCACGCTTTCGGCATGAAATTTTTCTTCGCCCGTGCGGATGCCTACGGCTTTGTCGTTCTCCATCAGCACCTCATCCACCTTGATGTTGGTGGCAATGAACGAATCCATGGGATATTCACTCTCGGCGATGGCGTCTTCCACTTTATCGGCCAGCCAGCGATCAAACTTAGAGCGTAAAACCACAACGCCGGAATAGGGCGTCTGCTGAAAATGCGATGATTTAAAATCAATAGAAAAGCTTGATTGTTCATCCAAAAAGGTAAGTCTTCGCTGGGTGATGTACCGTTCCCAGCCCGCATCTTCTTCCTCCCAGTAGTTGGGAACGAGCTTGGCCAAATCGCTGCCCCAGATCACACCGCCGGATACATTTTTGGAACCAGCGAACTCGCCTTTTTCAATCAAAAGGAATTTCATGTTATTGCGAGCCAGCGTCATAGCGGCAGCCAGCCCGGCTACGCCTGCACCTACAATTATGCAATCAAATGTTGAGTCTTCCATTTTATTGGCTGGTAAATATTGTTCGGACGTAGCATGCTACGTCCTGACGGATTATTTTTTGATCTTTTTTAGCTCTTCAATAAACGGCGGCAATACGTTGTACAAATCGCCCACAATACCGTAATCGGCAACGTCAAAAATGGGGGCATCAGGGTCTTTATTGATGGCTACAATAACTTTTGAGTTGGCCATGCCGGCCACGTGTTGTATGGCACCCGAAATGCCCACGGCAATATACAGCTGCGGAGAGACCACTTTGCCGGTTTGCCCAATTTGCAGGCTGGGATCCATCACCCCGGATTCGGTTAACGCGCGCGAAGCACCAATGGCGGCGCCAAGTGTTTCAGCCAGTTCCTGTACCAATTTTTGGCCTTCCTCATCCTTGGTTCCGCGTCCGGCTGCTACAATAGTCTCGGCTTCCGACAGGTCAATTTTATCACCCGATGTGCCAATAACTTCACGGAGCGTGGCCTTGAGTTCACTTTCATCAAACTGAAAATCAATCGTTTCAACTTCGGCTTCAGTGTCTTTCTTGTTAAGCTCATACGAGCCGGACCGGACAGAGACCAGAATTTGATCGGCTTTGGCCTGAGCTGAAGAAAGTATTTTCGCGGCCATTACCGGTCGCGTTGCAGAAATACCGCCGTCAATAAGATCAAATTCAGAGACATCAGAAAGTACGGCTGCATTTTGGTTAGCGGCCAGCGCGCCCAGAATATCTTTGGTACTTTCGGTTGAGGCAAACGCAAAAAGATGTGGGTTAGCTTGTTCCATCACTTCCGCGAGCGCCTTTAAAAGGGGCGTACTCATATGATTTTCAAAAATAGGATCTTCAACCAAATAAATGGTGGAGGCGCCGTATTGCTGCACTTGGTCAACATAATCACCGGCATTGGGGTGAATGATGACCGCTTCTGATTGATGTCCATTTGTTTCTGCTAATGCGGTACAACGCGACAATACTTCCAGCGATGATCGCTTTACGTTTCCGTCGCTGATGGCAATGTGAGTTAGAATGGTACTCATTATTAAAATGGTTTAATTTGCGTTCAAAATTCTATGATAAAAGACTGATGAGCAACGACTAAGTTTCAATTTCACTCACTACTCACTACTCATGACTTATAACTATATGACATTCGCTTCTTCATCAAGCAGTTGCGCAACTTCTGCGGCAATTTCGTTGGCTTCGCCCTCAAATTTCTGGCCCGCTTCACGTTCCGGTTTTTCGTGGTAGCCGGTGACGGTCGTTTTGGCCGAAAGATTATTTTCATCAATCTCGAATGATGAAAGCTCAACATCATCCATTGGTTTTCGTTTTGATTGCATAATGCCTTTCAGGCTGGGGATGCGCGGTTCATTCATATCATTGGAGCAGGTCACCAAACATGGGGAAGGAAGGGCAATCATTTCCTGGCCGGCATCACCCTGCCGTTTGACTACTAAATTATCGTCTTCAATATCTAAACCCACCGCGTTGGTTGCGTAGGGGAGATCCAGCAAAGCCGCCAACATGCTTCCGGTCAGCCCGGCATCGGTGTCTTGCGATTGCTTGCCGCACGAGATAACATCGTACTCTTTATCTTCAAAAAATGAAGCTAAAATTGAGGCATAGTTCGCTGAATCATAGTTCGTATTTTCGTCCACCTTAATATGCGTGGCTTTTGTGGCCCCCATAGCCAATGCTTTACGAATAGTTTCCTGAACCTTTCCGGAGCCTACCAGCACAACTTCCACCTCACCGCCATGTTCTTCAGTCAATACCAGTGCTTCTTCTACAGCGGAAGCATCGTAGGCGTTAAGGATCATCCGGTTGGTATCCTGGATTAGTTCTTCACCTTTTATCTGGATGGGTGCATTTACATCGGGCACCTGTTTAATACAAACACAAAAATTCATAATTGCTGATATCTAGAAGATTCAAATTTGCTACGTTCTAAAAGCCGAATATACCATTCTTAATTAAATTTATGAACCACGATTTATAACGGTAAATTTCTCGGCTTAGTTCGATAATAGGGTCGAAGGCGGTCCAATTATTGTAATTTTCGGTATTCGGTGAGGTGATTGGGATCTATTTCTGAGAGAATATCATAAACTTCAAGCTGAAGTTCGTTGGGAGCGTCTTCGAATACGGATACAATTTCCAGGTATTTGGCGTTGAAAAATGTATCATACAAAAGATTACTGGTGGTTTGGCGCTTGGCATCCTGTATCATTTCAAGGGATTTCAGTACGTTTTGGCGTGCTTGTTCCGGATTTTCCAGAAATAAATCCAGCCCCTTACGGTGATAGGTATAAATGGCACGGCGCAACATTTGGTAATTAGGGTTTAATAAATCGGCAATGAGCTGCGGGCGATTGCGCGGAATACGGCTGGAGCGCTCCCATCCGATAGATGCGGTAGTTTGGGCCAGTGAAACTAAATTTTGCGCTTCAGAAAAGTAGGGGCTTCCGCCCAGCGGCGAAAAACTGTCGTAATCAAAGCCCAGGGTTACGTAGACATAAAAATCAATCAGCGTGGCAATAGCATCAAACCGAAGTTCATCATGCACCAGGCTGCGGTTGGGGGTGTAATTAAAGGTCCAGTTTTCATCATTAAACAGAAACAGGTTTGTTTGCCGCACGGTGTTGTAAATAGGACGCATGGTGCGAATAATGATATTTGCATCGAATGTAAAGTCGTTGCTGACTTCAAGCAGATTTATTTGTATTATTAAATTAATGGCTTCATCAGATTGGTAGGTATCCTGAATCCAGTTATAGTCATTGATGTAGTCTTCAAGTTCATCTGCAAAATTATTGAGATAGTTTAACGACGTTCCATCTACCTGGTTGCGATTCACCTGCACATCAGCATTTATCTCTTGTGCAGCGGTTGGAAATGCGGTGAATAGCAAGACAAATAAAACCGGGAGTAATGGTAATTGGTTAACTTTTATATATTTTTTCATAAGCTCCACGGTCTTCATCTTTACTAATATTATTTACGCTTTATGATACAAAACAGTTTTAACAGGCGCAGACCTATTGCCCTGATAATTTTTTTAGCCATTGGAATGTTTTTGATGCATGTGGTTAAGGTGCAGGGGCAAGCTACGCTCGGCGCCCGTGATATTGCCCTGGGCCAGGCCACCACGGCATTACCCAACAGCACCTGGTCGGTTTTCCAAAATCCGGCCATGGTAAGCAAAGATCAGCCTTCGGTTTCTTTTTTTGGGCTTCGTTATTATGGTATAGCTGAATTAACAGACGTAGCGGCTGCCATTTCTTATCCTACCTCCATCGGAGTTATAGGTGGCGGTGCGCATCGATACGGTAATGATCTGTTCAATGAAACCCGCCTTCGGCTGAGCTATAAAAATTCATTTCAGAAATTTCATTATGGTGTGGCCGTCAATTATAATCATGTTGCACAGGGCGGCGGATTTGGCTCATTCGGTGCCTTAGGTGTTGATGTTGGGCTGGCCGCTTTAATTTTCGAAGATTTTTGGATTGGTGCAAAAGCGATAAACATTAATCAGCCGCAGTATGGAGAGGTAAATAATATTGTTGAAGAATTGCCCCGGAATTTAAGTATCGGTTTTTCGTATCGCATGTCGGGTGTGGCGCTCTTTACTACCGATGTCGTTAAAGATGTAAATTTCCCAATCTCATACCGCGGGGGTATTGAGGTGGTCGTCGTCGATAATCTTAAAGCCCGGGCGGGAGTAACCACGGCTCCGCAGACTTTTTCCGGCGGGTTTGGCTATAATACCGACCACTGGGGCGTGAACATTGTAATGCAGCGTCACGAAGAAGTTGAGCTGGGCTACAGCCCCGGTTTAGATCTTAATATTTCATGGTAATAGTGCAGCGTAAAATTTTCATCCTATGTATTGCGTGTATAGCGCTTGCAGAGGGGGCGGTATCGGCCGTGGCTCAGACCAAAGATTCTACCCGCTCAGAAGTACAGCGTGATCTTGAGGATGCTTTGGAAAGTTTTGATCCCAACGATCCTAATTTTGACAGTGAGCAGCTCACCCAGATTTTGCAGGATCTGGCCTCTAATCCGTTGAATATTAACCGGGTTACCACAGACAATTTGCTGCTCATACCCGGCGTTAATCTGCAGCTTGCCCGTGCCATTGTAAATTACCGGGATGATGTGAAACCCTTTGAAACTATTGAAGAACTTACCGAAGTGTCGGGCATTGGTCCGGCCACGCTGGAGCGTATGCGCCCGTATGTGAGCGTAGGATCGGGCTTGGAGCTGGGCAGAGCACTCTATACCGACATTAATTACTGGACCAGCGGAGGCGGATTTGAAGTCTTTTCACGCTATCAGCAAACCTTGCAGGAGCAAGAGGGATACACACGCCCTGATGATGAGGGAGGGTATCTGGGGAATCCGGTACAATATTATCAGCGTTTTCGGTATCGGAGTGATCATGTTTCCCTTAATCTCACCCAGCAAAAAGACGCCGGTGAACCTATTGCCGGAACCACCGGTTTTGACTACAATTCATGGCATTTAGCCCTCGAAGATAATGGGAAGCTGCGCGATTTTGTGGTGGGTGATTATGCGCTTTACTTTGGGCAGGGATTGGTGCTGTGGAATGGCCGTACGTTTGGCAAAGGTCGAGAAGTGATAGGAACAGCTAACAGGGGAAGTCGCGGGGTTCGGGCATACTCATCATCGCAGGAATCGAATGCCTACCGCGGGGTTGCAGCCACCTATGGCGGCGATTTCCAGGTTACGGGCTTTTATTCATTTCGTAACCAGAGCGCCAGCACCATTTCACCGACTGTTACGCGCGGTGTGCAGGAAGATGGATTTCATCGCACCCAAAATGAGCGTGATCAACGCGATAACCTAAAACAAAAGCTTTATGGCGGGCGGTTGCGTATGGAATTCCCTTTTGGTTTTATAGGCGCTACGGGGTACCGTACTTCATTCAATAAAATTGTATCCGGCGGATCGCGGAACTCCGATCAATTCGATTTTTCCGGTCAGCATACCTCGGCACTCGGGGTTGATTACACCATTTTAGCCGGGCCGGCCATTGTATTTGGGGAAGCGGCGCGCAGCCAAAATGGGGGACTTGGATTTATTTCGGGAATTGAAACCACGGTGGGAATCAATACTGAATTGACGATGGCGTACCGTAATTATGCCAAAGACTTTCAATCTATATTGGGCAACGGCTTTGGAGAAAGTTCCGGGCAGCCCAAAAATGAGGAAGGGTTTTATATTGGATTGCGGCACGCACTAAACGAAAATATTACGCTTAGCGGATATTTTGACCAGTTTAGATCGCCGGCTGCCAGCTTTGGAACCAGTCAACCCACCCAAGGATATGATTGGCTGGCCCTTGGCGAAGTTAATATCAACCGTGATTTACAGTTTTATATACAGTTACGAAGTGAAACAGAAGATGATGAATTTGAAGTGATTGACGATTTTGGCCGTACGCAAACGAGCCTTGGTGATGCCCAGCGTGGAAGCATTCGCGGGCAGCTGCAATATCAAGTCAACCCCAAAATACGGCTACGTACCCGTGGAGAAGTGGTGCGTAGCCGGCAGGCCGGTGAAGATGTGGAATACGGCTTTCTTATGTACCAGGATTTGCGATTTATACCCAGCGAAAAATGGTCGATTGATACCCGCATCACGGTCTACGATACCGACAGTTTTGATACGCGCGTCTATCAATTTGAAAATGATTTGCTGTATGTGCTTTCAAACCAGGTTTTATTTAATCAAGGGCAGCGCCTGTACCTGTTGGTGAATTATGAACCGTTTTCGTATATGGAAGTGTGGGCCAAATTCGGCATCACTATTTTTGAAAATGAGCAGCGTATCAGCAGCGGGCGGAATGAAATTCAAGGGAATGAAAGAAGTGATATAGGCCTGCAGATTCGATTACAGTTTTGAGATGATTTTAAATTTCTTTAGAGCGTAGTAAAATTATATTTTCCATCTATCACATCATTAAGTGAAAAGAAGCGCTCACATTCTTAACCATATTCAATGATTCCCGTTACCAAAACATTTTTACCCCCCAGACAGGAGTACGAAAAATATTTACAGCAAATATGGAAAACAGGCTGGGTCACCAATAACGGAGAGCTGGCTACCGGGCTGGAAGAAAAGCTGGAAGACTATCTTGGAGTACCGCATCTGCAATTGCTTTCAAGCGGTACCATATTTCCGTCAAGCAAACCGGGGCCATTGGAGATTGTGGGACGTATTCCTTTTTTCCGACGAAAAATTTGGGCGGCATTGGGGATGGCGGCATGATTGTAACCGATGACGATGAAGTGGCCCGAAAGGCTAAAATGCTGCGCGTGCACGGCGCCGAAAAAAAGTATCAGAACGAAATGTTGGGCTATAATTCAAGGTTGGATACCATCCAAGCGGCCGTTTTGTGCATCAAGTTAACCCATATCGATGATTTTAACACCCAAAGGCGGAAAGTAGCGCAGCGATACAATTCAATGTTGGGTCCAATATCTGATTTAATTTTACCGAAAATAGTTGAGGGTCACGTATTTCATCAATATACTGTTCGGGTGAAAGATGGCAACCGGGATGACCTGCAGCACTTTTTAAAAAGTGAAGGTATATCAACAAAGATTTATTTTCCCATTCCGCAAAATGAGCTGCCGGTATATAAAAATCACCCCAAACTTCCTGTGTCGCACCAGTTATCGAAACAGGTGTTGAGCTTGCCGATGTGGCCGCATCTCTCCAAAGGAATTCAGGAAAAAATTATCGAAAAGATTTCATTATTTTTTCAATCTTAGTTTAACAATAAATTCAATCAGCGGTTTACCCCATGACAATAGCAGCGTGGACTGTAATAGGTGTGATAGTCGGGTGCTTGGTAGTATTGCTTACTACCCGTATGGCTATTGATATTGTTTTCCTCAGCGGCCTTACAATTCTAATTGTCACAAATATTGTAAGTCCGGCAGAAGCGCTTGTTGGTTTTTCTAATCAGGGCATGCTTACGGTTGGGGCACTCTATATTGTAGCCACCGGCTTAAAGGAAACCGGCGGTATTCATCTTATTGTTGATAAAATTATAGGCCGTTCGAAGACTATTCGCAGGGCCCAAATGCGTATTATGGGTCCGGTAATGGTGGTCAGCGCTTTGCTAAACAATACCCCGGTGGTGGCATCCTTTATCCCCGCCCTCGAAGACTGGGCGCGAAAAAATCGCATCCCGGCCTCAAAAATACTTATACCGCTCAGCTATGCGGCCATTCTTGGCGGCACCTGTACCCTTATTGGTACCAGCACAAACCTCATTGTTAATGGATTGTTGATTGCCGAAGGGGGTACCGACGCACTCGGCATTTTTGAGCCGGCCTATATTGGTATTCCTTGCGCTATAGCAGGTTTTATATATATATCCGTGTTTGGAAGAAAACTGCTGCCTATCCGCGGTTCCGGCTACGATAAATTCAAAGATCCCCGTGAATACACTATTGAAATGGTCGTGGATTCTGGGAGCAAGCTGGCGGGTAAAACCATTGAAGAAGCCGGCCTGCGCCATCTGCCTGAACTATTTTTGGTGGAAATATATCGCAATGATCAAATTATTGCTGCGGTTGATCCCGATGAACAGCTTCAGGAACATGATCAGCTTATTTTTACCGGCATTGTAGGCTCCATCGTTGATTTGCAGCAAATAAAAGGAATCAGTCCCGCAACCGATGAGGTATTTAAGCTGGACTCCAGCCGCCGCGAACGCCTGCTGATTGAGGCCGTAATTTCACCCACCCATCCCTGCAATGGAGAAACCATTAAAGATGTAGGATTTCGGAACCGGTATGATGCCGTGGTGTTAGCAGTTGCTCGAAATGGTGAGCGTGTCAAAGAAAAAACCGGTGATATAAAACTTCAGCCCGGTGATACCTTGCTTCTGGAAGGGCATGAAAGTTTTGTTGAGCGTTACAAAAATTCCAACGAGTATTATTTGATAAGCAGTATCGCCGATTCAAGGCCGGCTAACATCGAAAAATCTTCCATCGCCTGGTCCATTTTGGCAGGAATGATCGGCCTCGTAGCATTCGGCGTGTTGAGCATGTTTCAAGCTTCATTTCTTGCTGCGGGAACGATGGTGCTCACGCGGTGTTGCGAGCCTGCTGTGGCTAAAGACAGTATCGACTGGTCGGTATTACTTGTTATTGCCGCTTCATTGGGCATTGGCAATGCGTTGAATGTAACGGGAGCAGCAAGCGAGATAGCGAGATATATTTTCCAATTTGCCGAAAGCAGTCCTTATTTGGCGCTTGGGGCTACCTATCTGGCCACCTGGTTGCTTACCGAAATGATTACCAACAATGCGGCAGCAGTACTTATTTTTCCTATCGCTATTTCCATTGCGGCCTCATTCGGTGTTAGTTACATGCCGTTTGTCATAGTTATTATCATGGCTGCTTCCGCCAGTTTTTCCACGCCTATCGGCTATCAAACCAATTTAATGGTTTATGGTCCGGGCGGATACAAGTTCACAGACTTTACACGTATAGGCCTGCCTTTAAATTTGATTGTTGCTACAATCACCGTAACTTTGGTGCCTTATATTTGGCCTTTATAGGTATAGTTTTACCCGTTGAGTTGTTAAAGAATAAAAAATTTATGAATTCTGAGTACTAATAGCACACCCCTTAATCCCCTCTCAAGAGGGGAGACGAATTATTCCCCTCCACGGGAGGGGGCAGGGGTGGGTTGTTCCATGGTTTTAACCATGCCCAAAATCGTTTAAACCAACCACTAAACGCGTTTTTATTTAATGATTCAAAAAATTATAGAAACGGCAAGGGAAGCCGGACAAGAAATTTTAAATTACTATTCTGAAGAGATCGAGGTTTTTGAAAAAGAGGACGAATCTCCGCTTACCAAAGCTGATTTGGCAGCGCATCATATTATAATTGATGCATTGGCAGAGATTGATCCATCAACGCCGGTTATTTCTGAGGAATCCGGGGTGCCCGATTACGAGATGCGCAAAAATTGGAATCGATTCTGGATCGTCGATCCGCTGGATGGTACCAAGGAATTCATCAAAAAGAATGATGAATTTACCGTTAATATTGCACTTATTGAAGATGGTGAACCTATTATAGGGGTGTTATATATTCCGGCCCGAAATCAGATGTTTTATGCTCAAAAAGGAGCGGGGAGTTTTCGAATAAATGGAGAAGAAAAGCCGCAGAACATATTTTCGGAACCGGCTGATAAGTCAAAACCTCTAAAGATAGCAGCAAGCCGCTCCCACCAATCCCAATCATTAGAAAAAGATTTAGAAGAGCAGGGAATAGAAGTAAAAGAGTTAATTGCGGCGGGTAGCTCGCTTAAATTTTGTTTAGTGGCACAGGGCATTGCCGATATTTATCCGCGAACCGGCCCGACTATGGAGTGGGACGTGGCCGCCGGTGATTGTATTTACCGGAATTCAGCTCCTAAAGGGCAGCATCAATCACCCTTGACCTACAATAAACCTGATCTTAAGAACGAAGGATTTTTAATAGGGTTATAATAGTGCTAAATGTTAAATGATGAATTCTAAATTGTTCAAATTCACCATTTAACATTCACCATTTAACATCACACAAAGTGTCAGAAAAAAGATTTAAATCTACGGTCCTTTGGTTTACCGGGTTGTCGGGATCGGGCAAGAGCACCATATCTGAGCGGGTGTTTGAAATTTTGCAAGAACGCGGATATGAAGTGGAACATCTTGACGGTGATGTAGTTCGTGATATTTTTCCTAAAACGGGATTTTCCCGCAAAGAGCGCACCGAGCATGTAAAAAGAGTAGGCTTCCTGGCAAGTCGCCTTCAAACGCATGGCGTTTTTGTGATTGGATCTTTTATTTCACCGTATCAGGATTCCCGCGATTTTGTCCGCAATATGTGTGATGACTTTACCGAGGTATTTATATCCACGCCACTGGAAGAATGCGAGCGCCGGGATGTAAAGGGGCTTTACGAAAAAGCACGCGAGGGCAAAATTGATAATTTTACGGGGATTAGTGATCCATATGAAGAACCCCAAAATCCGGAATTGAATATCGATACCACCAATATTTCTGTTGATGAAGGCGTACAGATAGTGCTGAACTATCTGGCTTCAAATGCCGAATGAAAAACAAAAATTAATTTTTACTATTTATCATTAAGAATGATTTGAGGTTATGAAAAATTATAAGTTAAATCACATCCGCCAGCTTGAATCTGAATCCATCTTTATTTTTCGAGAGGTTGCGGCACAGTTTGAGAAGCCGGTGCTGATGTTCTCCGGCGGTAAAGATTCCATTACCATGGCGCGGCTTGCCCAAAAAGCGTTTTGGCCGGGTAAAATCCCATTTCCGTTTCTACACGTAGATACCGGCCATAATTTTGAGGAAACAATCGAGTTTCGCGACAATTTGATGGATGAGCTTGGCGTTGAATTGATTGTTGCGAAAGTGCAGGATTTAATTGATTCGGGACGCGTAAAAGAAGAGAAAGGCCCTAATGCCAGCCGAAATAAGTTGCAAATTCCCACATTGTTGAAAGCATTAGAGGAGCACGAGTTTGATGCGGCTTTTGGCGGCGCGCGGCGTGATGAAGAAAAAGCGCGTGCCAAGGAACGTTTTTTCTCACACCGGGATGAATTTAGCCAGTGGGATCCCAAAAATCAGCGCCCTGAGCTTTGGAATGTATTCAATGGAAAGAAAAATGTAGGCGAACATTTTCGGGTTTTTCCGCTTAGCAACTGGACCGAGATGGACGTATGGCAGTATATGGCCGCCGAAGGTATTGATATTCCCAGCCTGTACCGCGCACATGAACGCAACGTGGTGAAAAGAAACGGTACCTATCTGGCTGAAAATAAATTCATTACCCTTACGGATGATGAAGAGTACGAAAATAAAACCGTCCGTTTTCGCACCATCGGAGATATGACCTGCACCGGCGCCGTGCTCTCGGATGCGCAATCAATGGCCGAAATTATTGAAGAAGTAGCCTCAGCGCGTATCACCGAGCGTGGCAATCGAACGGATGATAAACGTTCAGAAGCGGCGATGGAAGAACGTAAAAAGCAGGGATATTTTTGAGGTTGAACGTTGCAGGTTCCAAGTTGAAAGTTGAATGTTAATCATTTTTTCATGGCTACTGTAGAACGATTTGAAGATTTAGAAATTTGGCAACTTGCAAGAAAGCTTGTCAAACTGGTTTATAATCTCACCGAAAAGAAGGGGTTTTCAAAAGATTATGGGCTAAAAGACCAGATTCAAAGATCTTCAGTATCTGTAATGAATAACATCAGTGAAGGGTTTGAATGCAGAACAACCAAGCGTTTTGTTGATTATTTGGGCAGATCTAAAGGTTCTTGTGGTGAAACTCGTTCTATGTCGTACGTGATACTTGATTGTAATTATATTACAAAAGAAGAATTCAAAGAGTTGAACGATCTGTGTATAACTATTTCAAAAAAGACTCGAAGGTTTATGAATTACCTTGAAAAATATGATTCCAATGATCGTGTTTGCGACGTCATGGTCGAATATAACGGAGAACTTTAAACCTGTAACGTTCAACCTTCAACAAGAAAGTTAACTTATTTTACAATATTAAATAGCTTAAAAAATGAGCTCCAACAACACCGACGCCCAAAAATACCTTGACATGGACTTGCTCCGGTTTACCACCGCGGGCAGCGTGGATGATGGTAAAAGTACCTTAATTGGCCGGCTTTTATATGATTCAAAATCCATTTTTGACGACCAGATGGAAGCCATCGAAGAATCAAGCAAGAAAAAGGGGGATGAATACACGAACCTTGCGCTTCTTACCGATGGCCTTTCGGCCGAGCGGGAGCAGGGCATCACCATTGATGTAGCCTATCGCTATTTTTCCACCCCGGAGCGTAAATTCATTATCGCCGATACGCCCGGGCATGTGCAATATACCCGAAATATGGTTACTGGGGCTTCTACGGCCAACTTAGCTGTAATTTTGGTTGATGCGCGCCATGGAGTGATTGAGCAAACGTGCCGCCACGCATTTATAGCATCGCTGCTGGGTATCAAGCATATTATTTTATGCGTCAACAAAATGGATTTGGTGGATTACAGCCAGGAACAGTTTGAAAAAATTCGAAAGGAATTTAAAACGTTTGCCTCTAAGCTGAATGTGCCGGATATCCGATACATTCCTATCAGCGCGTTGTATGGAGACAATGTGGTAGACAAATCGGGGAAAATGGATTGGCATGACGGCCCTACATTCCTTTACACGCTCGAAAATGTGCAGGTGGACGGTGATTATAATCACGTAGACTGCCGCTTTCCGGTGCAATGGGTTACCCGTCCCCAATCGAAAGAATACCCCGACTATCGCGGTTATGCCGGGCGCGTAGCTGGCGGTATATTTAAGCCGGGCGATGAGGTGATGGTGCTGCCGTCGGGCTTTACCTCAACCATTGAAGCCGTAGAAACATTTGAGCAGGAGCAAGAAGAAGTATACCAGCCCATGTCGGTTACCATGACGCTCGAAGATGATCTGGATATCAGCCGGGGTGATATGATCATCAAACCGGATAACCAACCGACTATTGGCCAAGATATTGATTTAATGGTATGCTGGCTGAATAAAGAATCACTGAACCCGAGTGGGAAGTACGCCATTAAACATACCTCTAAAGATGCGCGCTGCATTATTAAAGAGGTGAAATATAAGGTGAATATTAACACCCTGCACCGCTTTGAAGATGATAAAGAGATTGGACTCAATGATATTGGCCGCATAAAAATTAGGACTACACAGCCTCTCTTCTATGACTCCTATAAAAACAATCGTGCTACCGGCAGCATCATTATAATAGATGAGTTTACCAACGAAACAGTTGGGGCCGGAATGATTATTTAGCCTGAATGCAGTTGCCGCTATTCAGCTTTGATCCTGGATTCATTTTAAAATGTATATAAAATCCGTATAATCGGATTGTAAAAATCCATTAACCTATACCCTCAAAGTGAGTGAAGATTCTTCAAATAAAGAGACCGGTCAACCTGGGGACATGACTCCCAAGGAGTACCGATTAGTACCGGTAGATGACTGGCAACCCCATGAGGACCCCCAAAAAACAGGCAGCAATTCGGTTGATATATGGGCATTGGGGAATACGGCGTGGAACAGGCGGACATTTATTATTAAGGTTACCACTGTTTTTGTGGTTGTGGGTGTTTTAATTGCGTTGTTGGCTGCCGTAGAATATAAAGCGAGTGCAACCCTTCTTCCCGAAGAAAAAAGCCAATCAAGCCGAGCCAGCGGTTTATTAGAGCAATATGGGGGGGTAATAGGTCTTGGAGGCAGCAACTTGGATTTAGATCAGCAGGAAAGTATTTCTCCTGAATTATATCCCGAAATTGTTAACAGCATTCCCTATCAATTAGAATTGTTGAATGAACCGATCACGTTTGCGCGGTATGATACCACGGTATCAAGCTATACCTTTTTCAAAGAAGTGTATTCGCCCTCTGTATTCGGATATATTAAAGAATACACTATTGGGCTACCTGGAAAAATAGTCGGCCTCTTTACCCCTGATGATCCCCCTGATCCGCTTCCGAAAGGTTTTCCTGCAGATTCGGTAGTTACGCTAACCAAGGGGCAAAATGCTGTTGTAGAAAAAATGAAGGACCGAATTTCGGTTATATTAGATGATGATAACGGCACAATTAAATTATCGGTAAAAATGCCAGACCCCAAAGCTACCGCTGATTTGGGCAAGGTGAGCATTGAATTACTTAAAAATTATGTGACCGATTATCGTATTCGCAAGGCCACCCAAGACTTAGAATTCACCCAGGAACAGATGCAAAAAGCCCGGCAAGAATTTGAGGAGGTCCAGTTAAGGCGTGCTGAATTTGAAGACCAGAATGTTGGAGCGTTAACCGCTAAAGCAGAAACAAAACGTCAGCGCTTGGAATCTGAATACGATTTAACATTTAATAAATACAGTAGTTTAGCACAGAAAGTTGAAAGTGCTAAACTTAAAGTTCAGGAGAAAATCCCGGTGGTTACTGTTTTAAAACCCATTCAGTTACCGGTAGATAATTTTAAGCCCCAGCGTAAGCTTATTGTCATTATATCATTTATAATAGGATTACTACTATCGGTGGGATATGTACTTTCGAGTGAAGTTTTGTCATCCCCTAAACAAAATTCGGGGCATTTCTAATGCACATTAAAGTTCTTTTTTTCAATAAATAAGCTCTGTATTCATCACCGTTCGGCATATACAGCAACGTATCATGGTATATAAAATAATGAGCCATTCATATCGGCAAGTACTAATTTTAGAACGGAATTGGTCTTACAAGCGAAAAGAATATCATATCTAATGAAGCATTTTGTTACGGTTTTCCCCCCCGCTGAAAATGTAGATTTTGTTAAAGATAAAGGGCAGATTGCCTACCAAATGCAAAAGCATTTGGGGTATAAATCAACGATGGTGTGTTGTAGAAATTCACCCGACTATCCCTACATAAATAGTGAAGTGCCGGGGCTGAATGTGGAGTTTATAGAAAACGCAAAACCCACCTTTTTCTGGAATAATGCCATTTTATCTTATATCTGGAGGGAAGCCCAATCAATTGATGTGCTTAATTTATATTATTTAGTTCAGGAAAGCTTGTTATACGGTTTGTTGTACAAATTTCGAAATCCTGATGGGGTGCTTTATCTCAAGATGGATATGAATGTGAATATTTATAAAAAAGTGGGTCTTCAATTCTCGGAAAATTATTTCAAGGATCAAGTGCATTTAAAAATGTATAAGCTTTTCAAAAAAAAGATTGATGTTGTATCTGTTGAGTCCAACCGGGCTTTTAACTTATTGCACCATCTTGACAGCCAGCTTGCCGAAAAAACTATCAGGCTGCCCAACGGCTTGGATTTTCAGCAAGGGTGGGGACAAATGGGTGATAATCTGTATAGCAAAAAGGAAAATATAATTCTAAGTGTTGGGCGAATAGGAAGCAAATCGAAGAATAATGAATTTTTACTGAGAGCCCTCGAAGGAATAAACCTGCAAAATTGGGAGGTTTATTTTGTGGGACCGGTGGCAGAAGAGTTTGAGCCAAAGATCGAGTCTTTTTTTAAGCGAAATCCTTCGTTGAAAGAACATGTTTTTTTTACCGGCAAGGTACAAGATCGCCAAAAATTAAAAACGTATTATGCCAGGGCTAAAATATTTTGCTTACCATCCAGGTGGGAAGCTTTTCCGCTGGTACTACTCGAAGCTCTCAGTGCCGGCAATTATATAATAGGAACTGACCGTATATCTTCTATTGAAGAAATCACCCAAGATGAAAAGATAGGTAGCATCGTTGAGCTTGATAATGCAGAGCAACTTCAGCAAATTCTTAAGAAGACAATGGAACCGGAGTTTTATACCCGGAAACTAATGGAAACGATTATAAGTCATGCCCGAGAGTATGATTGGCCCAGGGTTTTAAAAAAGTTAGATACCGCTATTAAAAAGTGTATGAGAAAATAATTTTTTGTTTTCTCCACACCCTCATTTG